>WNFG01003081.1_pt1 | contig 22004 bp, 14 predicted proteins | sample 5400431 | NCBI WGS metagenome assembly WNFG01 (sample SAMN13153346, study PRJNA577476) | soil metagenome | isolation source: 120 cm saprolite under Douglas fir tree site 2 hole 3 replicate 2 | place: USA:California | collected 2015-04-18 | reverse complement strand
CGCCGGTGATGTGCCAAGCCATCGACGTGCCAAGGAGCAGCCCGAAAAGCGGCAAGAGCTCATCCGCCAGCTGCAGATCACCCGCCAGGCGCTCTACCACCGCGGGACCTGGCTGGTCCTGGCCAACCCACGGCCGGGCGTCCTCGGCGTCATCGCGCTTATCGACCCCGCGCGCACGGCGACCGAGACCGATCTGGCCGCGCTCGAATACGCCGCGACCGTGCTGAGCGTGGAACTCGCCCGGCTGCAGAGCGTCGCCGAGGCGGAACTGCGCAGCCAGCGCGATTTCGCCGAGGAGTTGCTCGCGGGCGCGGACGAACCCACAGTCAAGGCATCCGCGCACGCTCTGGGGTACGACCCGGAGCGACCCCACCGCGTCATCGTCGCCACCGGACGGCCGCGCGATGGCCTCGACGAGCAATTCTTCCAGGCCGTCGTCCGTGAGGTGCGCCGCCTCGACGTGGCCACACTGATCGTGGGCCGGGCCAACTACATCGTGATCATCGCCTACCGCGAGGCCGACTGGTCCAAGCTGCAGGCTGACATCACCAGCCACCTGCCAGGCGATACGTGCCGGCTCGCCGTGGGTTCTCGCTACTCCAACGCATGGCAGGTCGCCGCGAGTTACCGCGAGGCACAGTTCGTGGCCAACTTGTCCTCGTCCGCCGTCGGCCATCCCGCCGCGCCGGTGCTGCTGTTCGAGTTTTTGGGCGTGTACCGGATGCTCTCGTCGGTCACCGACCCCGCCGGAATCGAAGCCTTCATGAAGGACCAGCTCGGCACGCTGCTCGACTACGACAAGCGGCATCACTCCGACCTTCTCGTCACGCTCGCGCAGTACTTTGACAGTGGCTGCAATATCGACCAGGCGGCAGCGGTGCTCTCCATCCACCGGAGCACGCTGAAGTACCGCCTGAAGCGAGTCCGGGAGCTGCTCGGTCAGGACCTGAACGACGGATCGACCCGGCTGGACCTCCACCTGGCCACCAGGGTCTGGCTCACGCTTGAGAGCCTTCGCCGGACCGAGCAAAGCCTGACCAGGTTAAGGTGCGGTAGTAAGTCACAGGTCGGTGACCGCATTCACCTGACCGTGTGACGCTCACCCAACCGTGTGGCTCACCTGAGGGGCGGTGGGCTGGACACCGGAATGGCTGATATGGGCGGCCGTGGGTGACACTGCATCTGACGGTCCTCGAGCGCCGAGTCGGCGATCGGGTCGCTAATACTCCGAAGTAGCCGACACACTCCGTTACGATCCCCTGGCTGTGGGCACCGCGCGCGTAGCCGATGTGCGTGCCGTCATGCGCCGGTGGGTCCGTCCATTCCTCGCCGTTAAGCGATGTCGATGCCAGGCTGACCGGGAGTAGGGTGCTGGCGTGGGAGGCAGCTCTGGCCAGCTCGCTTCTGATCTCATCGGGCGTGTTCGCGAGGAGGTCTCCGCGGCGGCGAGCCGGAATCGGTTTGTTGACCTGCTGGAGGCCGGCGGTGTTCCGCGGGACAGGCTGACCTGGCTCGCGGGTGAGCAGTTCCGCATCGTCGGCAGCGACCAGCGCAGTTTCGCGTTGCTCGCGGCCCGCTTCCCGGACCCGCCGGCCGGTGAGATGTTCCTGTCTCTGGCGCAGGGCGAGCTGCACGCACTGCGGCTGCTGGCCGATTTCGCCGCCGCGCTGGGGTGGCGGGAGCGGGATCTGCGGGCCTACGAGCCGCGGCCGCTGGCGCAGGCTTACCCGGCGTATCTGGCCTGGAGCGCGCTGTTCGGGACGTGCAGCGGGGTCGCGCTGGCGATGCTGGCCAACCTGGAGGAGTGGGGCGGCTACTGCGGCCGGGTCGCCGAGGCGCTGGTGACCCGCTACGGCCTGTCTGAGCGGGCTGTCGGGTTCTTCCGCTTCTTCGCCGCGCCGCCGCCGGGCTTCACCGAGCAGGCGGAGTCCGTCGTCGTCGCCGGGCTTGCCGCGGGTGAAGATCCGCAGGAGGCGGCGCGGGCGGCCCTGGCCCTGCACGCGTACGAGATCGCGTTCTGGGACGCGCTCGCCGACGGCCTTCGCGATGGACCGCGAGGATCATGAGCGCAAAATAGCCGCCGTTAGGTACGCCGGTCGTGGTTGGTCTGCGTGGCCGTCTCAGCGCGCATGAAAAGATGTTCTGTGCGACAGCTACCAGTGGCGGGGTCAGCGTGGCGCCGCTGATGCACCCGGCCGCCTACACCCCAAGATGTCGAGACCGTGGATGAGTACAACCGAATGGATCAGTGATCTGATCGGGGCTTCCCCTGTCGGCACCGCGCCGCTAGCCTGATGATCAAGAAGCGGGACATGGACTATGGGATCACTCGCGGTCCGCATCTCAGCCCTCCTTCGCCGAGGCGGTCGCGCGCGTCCGCGACCCGGATTATGGACGGCGATGATGTCGGCCGGGGTGAGGGCCACTGCACCGTGCGCCTGCTCTACGGTGTCTTACATGGTCTCGTTCCTCCGGTTTGGCGGAGGGATGGGATCTAGGCCCCGCCGGGTGCACTCACGCATCGGCGGGGCCGCTGTCGCAAGCAACGTTTGCGCTTGAGAATTGCACCTCCAGTAACAACAATGACGACAGCTGGGCACGTCGGGCCTGATCACGTGGTCCAACATCGCCGCTCGGATGAGGTGTCCCCGGGGTGATCACATGGACTGGGAAGTGCTGCCCGGCCTTTGGCTGGCGCGGAGTCGAGCCCTGAACATCTGGCTAGGGGGACGTGGGGCTGGTGGCTGATGGGGCTGGCGTCACTGCCGAGGAGGGCGACGTGGTGGGAGTCACGGTCGGGTGCGGCGTGCTGGTCTTGGACGCCGGGTTCGTTGGCGTGGCTCGCGTGGTTGGCCTTGGCGAAGCTCGTTTAGCTGGTCTTGGTGTACTCGCTGATCGTGATGGGGAGGGCGCCGTCCTGGTAGGGACTGTGGATGGAGTCGGCGTCCGGTCGGTTGTGTCAGACACGGGCCTGAAGTTCAGGTAGGTCGCCAAAGCGGCCAGGAAGATGGCGGTCAGGACCCAGGTGGAGGTTCGCATCCGTCGCATCAGCCGGTCCCGGCAGGGTCTGCGGTTTCCAGAACGGCAGGCAGGATGATGCCCTCGCGCCGGAGTCCGGCCGCGATCCGGACTCTGAGCATCCGGCCGACGTCGAACTGCTTGCCGGGCAGTGTCCGGGCAACCAGGCGGACCTGGAAGTTGTCCACGTCGATGCTCTGCACACCCATGACGGCCGGGGGGTCCAGCAGCAGACTGCGCAGTTCCTGCTCTTTGTAGGCCTCGTCGCCGATCCGCCGCAGCAGGTCACTGACCCGGTTGACGTCCGTGGTAGCGGGCACGGGCACGTCCACCACGGCACGTGCCCAGTCGCGCGACAGGTTGGTCACCTGGGTGATCTGCCCGTTGGGGGTGATGACCACCTCGCCGTCTGCGGTGCGCACCGTGGTCACCCGCAGGGTGACGTCCTCGACAGTCCCGATCGCCGGGTCGGGCAGGCTCGGCGCCGAAAGCCGGATGAGGTCGCCGAAACCGTACTGGCGCTCGGTGATGATGAAGAAGCCGGCCAGGATGTCCTGGACGATGCGCTGGGCACCGAACCCCAGCGCCACGGCCGCCACGGCGGCTGGGGCTACCAGGCTGGTCAGGGGGATACCGAGGCGCGCCAGGATAGCCACGCCGGTCGCGCAGTAGATGACCACCAGGGTGACCCAGGTGATGACCGACGCCAGCGCGTGCCGGTGTTTCGACGCCTCCGAGCGGACAAGCGCGTCCGTCTCCCGGGCGGTGGCGTCGATCCGGTCGGTGATTCTCCCGCCTAGCCAGGTCGCGAAACGTGTCAGCAGAATCGCACCGGTCAGGAGCAGGACGATCTTCAGCCCGCTGCCGCGCGCCCACAGGCCGATGTCGGGCAGAGGTGTCACGGTCAAAGGCATAGTTTTCCATCATGGCCGAAACGCCGCCGGCGGTACAGCCAGGGCGCGCAGCGGCCAGGTAGCTGGACTCGACCCAGGTCCGGAGTGGCCAGGTCGCCGAGTTGCTCAGAACGGGCCGATCTGGGCGCTTACAGCGTCGCGACCAGTCGGCCACGGACCCGCAAATATTCGGCGTTATGCGGCCATCGCACGAGATAAACACCCGGCGGGCACTCACCCTCCGTGACGGCCAGGCTGCTTGATAGCTGCCGCTCGCCGGGTAGATCCGAAGCCAGGGTGTTCACCGAGCTGTACACAGGCAAGGGAATTTCGGTTCCGGTCCTGTCCAGAAGGAGTGTCGCCGCATGTCCATGAGGAGTGACCGCGTAACACTCGGCCCGAGGGGACGATGCTGGCAGGAAGGGGCGCGGGCGGGAGATGGGGCCGCACAGGGGCCGCACGCTGTGTCCTGGCGCTGTGCGGGGATTGTGCGGCGGCTCTGTGGTTCGCTGAACGCGGCGGAGGGGCGCGCCGATGGTGCAAACCTGGTGGATCTTGGATCGCTCGTGCCACAGCTAACAGCCGACTGACCACCCACTCCGATACGGCGGTGCCGGTCGGTGACGTGCACCTCAGGCGGTCTCACCCAGCGTGTTGGTCATGGATGGGTGGTCAGTCACACATCGCCGCCGTTCGGCGTTCCAGGCGTAGGCCGACGCTAAGGCCACGCCAGGGCGCATAGCGAACATTCTGTAGCATCGCGCTCCCGGTGCGGGTAGTAGCGATCTGTCGTGGCGTGCATGGCGAGCGTTGAGGAAATGTGGTGTTCGTTGTGAAGCTGGAAACGACTCCGTCCCTCCCTCTTTGATGACCGGGGCTGACGCTGACCGGGCCGGGCGGATACCGCGCGGGGTCAGTGCCCGAGGGGCGTTGCCGGTTGTGGCTGGGGGTGCGCGGTGGTGCAGAGCTAGAGCGGGGCGAGCCGGCGCGGATGGGGGTGGGTGCGCCGCCTTCCCTTAGCCGGGCGTGGGTTCCTCGGGTGGGGCCGCGCGGGCGCGCCCGTGGTGGGTCTGCTCGCGCGGCTCGGTTGCCGCTAGCCTGGTTGGGATGCGGGTCTTGGCGGGTGGGTCATAGCTGGGCTGTCCATTCGATGATCAGGCGTGCGGCCGGGTGCGCAGTGTCCGTTTTCGTTTCCCCTTTGGCACACCGCCCTATGCGTCCGCGAATCTTACGTGATCATGGAACGGGGAGTGCTGTCTCGGATGGTGAGATGGGGAGGCGGGGGGTCTTGGGATGTGCCAGACTGGAGGGCATGACGTCCGGCCGGATTATTATCGGCAGGCGCGTCGGCACTTAGCAGGGTCTCGGGCCCGCACCGCCGACGCGCAGACCTCTCGCATGTTCGCGAGGGGTCTTTTGCTTTGCGGCGGCGGGCGCCTGAGCCCACTGACACCCGACAACAGCAGGCCACATCGGAGAGGCGGCCAATGGCCATGCCAGACGACTCGTTCCACGTGTACGACACGACACTGCGTGACGGCGCGCAGCAGGAAGGGCTCACCCTGACGGTGGCCGACAAGCTCGTCGTCGCGCGCGGGCTTGACGAGTTCGGCGTGGGCTTCATCGAGGGCGGATGGCCGGGTGCCATCCCCAAGGACACCGAGTTCTTCCAGCGGGCCCGCACCGAGCTGGATCTCAAGCACGCGCAGCTCGCCGCGTTCGGCGCGACCCGCCGGCCCGGCGTGCAGGCGGCCGACGACCCTCAGGTCGCCGCACTGCGCGAGTCGGGTGCGCCGGTCGTGACCCTTGTCGCCAAGAGTCACGACCGGCACGTCCGGCTGGCCCTGCGGACCACGCTGGAGGAGAACCTGGCGATGATCCGGGACACGGTCAGCCACCTGCGCGCCGAGGGGCGGCGGGTGTTCCTCGACGCCGAGCACTTCTTCGACGGATACCGCTCGGATCCCGCCTACGCGCTCGAAGTGGTGCGCGCGGCTACCGAGGCTGGCGCGGACGTGGTGGTGCTCTGCGACACCAACGGCGGCATGCTGCCCAGCGAACTCGCCGATGTGGTGGCCGCGGTCGCCGCGGCCAGCGGCGCCCGGCTCGGCATCCACTGCCACGACGACACCGCCTGCGCGGTCGCCAACACCCTGATGGCGGTGGATGCCGGGGCCACGCACGTCCAGGGCACCGCGAACGGATATGGCGAGCGGGCGGGCAACGCCAACCTGTTCAGCGTGGTCGCGGGGCTGCAGCTGAAGAAGGGGCGCACCGTCCTGCCGGATGGCTGCCTGCCCGAGATGAGCCGGGTCGCGCACGCGATCAGCGAGGTCACAAACGTGGCACCGAGTACGCACCAGCCTTACGTCGGGTTCTCCGCGTTCGCCCATAAGGCCGGGCTGCATGCCTCGGCGGTCAAGGTGGACCCGATGCTCTACCAGCACATCGACCCGGCCGTGGTCGGCAACGACATGCGCATGCTCGTCTCCGACATGGCCGGCCGGGCATCCGTTGAGATCAAGGGAAGACAGCTCGGCTACGACCTGTCCGGTGACCGGGCCACAGTGGGCCGGGTGGTCGACCGGGTCAAGGATCTCGAGGCCCGTGGCTACACCTTCGAGGCCGCGGATGCATCGTTCGAGCTCCTGCTCCGCGACGAGATGGCCGGTGAGCGGCTCCGGCACTTTCAGGTCGAGTCGTGGCGGGTCATCGTCGAGCGGCGCACCGGCGGCGAGGTTGTCAGCGAGGCCACGGTCAAGCTGAACGCCAAAGGCGAGCGGATCGTGGCGACTGGCGAGGGGAACGGGCCGGTCAACGCGCTCGACAACGCCCTGCGGCAGGCGCTCGAACGGCTCTACCCGGAACTCGCCATGCTGGAACTCGCCGATTACAAAGTGCGCATCCTGGAAGGTTCGCACGGCACCGGCGCGGTCACCCGGGTGCTCATCGAGTCGGGCGATGGCACCGGTGCGGCGGCCGGGACGTGGAGCACCGTGGCGGTGGATGAAAATATCATCGCCGCCTCCTGGCAGGCCCTCGAGGAAGCGGTCACCTACGCACTGCTCCGGGCTGGCTACCAGCCCGGCGAGCGGGCCTAGGTCACGGCACGGGGTCCCGCCGCACGCGGCAACTGCGGCGAAGGTGCCGGACTGCCGGCGAAGAGATCCTCGCGGATCTGCGCCAGCCGCAAGGCCAGCTCAACGTTGAACCGGGCCTCGGGATGCATGAAGTCGAACGTGAGGATCTCCCGGATCCGGCGGAGGCGGTACTTGAGCGTCGACACGTGGATGGACAGATCCAGGGCCACTTCTTCCTTGCGGCTGGTTCCAGTTAGATACCGAGCCAGGGTCTCAACCAGCCGTGTGTGCTGTGCCGTGTCGTAGCGGAGCAGTGGGCCCAGCCAGCGTTCGATGTGTTCGTCGATGCGATTGGCATGGTCAGCGTCGAAAAGGAGCCGGTACAGCCCGAGATCCGTGAATCGCAGGACGTGCTGAGGAATGCCCTCGGCGAGCGCCGCCGCCTGGCGAGCCTGCCGGTGAGCCTCCTGCAGGTGCCCCACGCTGGCACAGACGTCGCTGACCCCGATGGTCACCTGCACATCCGGTGCACCTGCGGTCGCGCGGCTAAGGATCCGCCGCTCGCATGCTTCCGCAGCCTCGGGCCGCACGATGGCGATTATCTCTTCGCCGATGAGTCCGGCGAGTCCCCGGATGCCGCCGGGGAACTCGTCCTGCACGGCGGACATGACCCGCCTTCGGACGCTGTCCCACCGGTGGTCGTAACCCGCTGGCGGCAGCCGCAGTCTAACCACCAGCACCATCGCCGGGCCGTCCTGCTCGTAGCCGAGCCGGGCAGCCAGCGCACTGGAGGCACGCCCGTTTCCGCGCAGCAGGGCATCCTCGATGAGATCGCGCCCCGACCGCTCCTGCGCGTCGGCAATGCTGCGCTCGATGAGAAGACGCAGGGCCAGAACGAGACATCCGCCGTGGATCACCGTCCGGTCCAGGGCATCCAGAGGGGCTGACCCGATGAGCAGATGCCCGAACACGTCGCGATCGGTGGCCACTGTCTGCAGGAGGAACAACCCCCCGGTTCCGGTGGCGACCTCGATGGGATGCGAGTTCGGGTCCCGGCTGAGCCCGTCGAGCGCCCGGCGAAGCTCCGCCGTGCGCGGCAGCGCGGCCTCCGGCACCCCGTACGGGCTGCGCGCGTGCGCAATGACATGACCTGCTGCGTCAACCAGCCAAACGGGCGCTTTCAGCTGGCCCGCTAGATGTTCGATGATCTCGCCGACGCCTTTGCCGTGCAGGACGAGGTCAATGAGATCCTCCTGAAGCCGCAGGGCGCGCGACAGCAACTCTCCTTGTTCGCGGAGCACACCCAGCAGCCGAGCCTGCTCGCTCATCTGAGCGTTCTTGTATTCCTGAGTCCGGGCCACGTACAGCGCAGTCGAAGTCTGCGCCCCGAGCGCCTGGACCAGCATCAAGTCCTCTGGCAAGGCGCCGACGGCCCCGCCCGCCAAGAGGAATCCCACGCAGTCGGTGCCGACTCGCAGCGGGATGGCGAGCAACGCCTTTACGCCAGCCAGCCGGAGCCGGCCCGGCAACTGGGCCTCCTCCAGCCGGGCGGGGCGGTAGACATTCAGCTGCGAGCAGAGCCTGACCAGAATGCTTGCGATCCGGGCTGGAATTGGCTGCTTACCGGCGTAGCGGCCGACGAGACGCATCTGCTCGCCCGAACCCTCGGGATACCACGCCACCGCGGCCAGCGGGACTCGCGCGATCGCGGCCAGGCCACCGGCGGCTAATTCCGCCGTGTTCTGCTGTTGCGGTGACGAGTGCATGAACGAGCCAAGCAGCATAACGGCGTGCAGCCCGGCCATCGTCTCGCGCACCTGACCGTCTTCGCTGGTGGCCTTGCGGGCGCTGGGGCTCGCGCCGGCCCGAGCTTCCCTGGTCACTCGACGGCGCTTTCACGAAGGAAGAAGTTCGGATCGATCCGGTGCGGGTTCTGCATCTCGATGCCATTAAGGATCACGCGGCCATGGATGCGAAGGAGGTCGAAGATCTGCTCGCCGCCGGTCTGCGCCAGGTCATACAGGCACAGCGTGATGGCGGAGGTGCTCCCGCAGTGCTGCGCGTAGCGAGCCTCATACTCGAGCAAGCGCTCCGTGCCGGGGCAGTCCCGCAGGCTCCAGCTCATCTCACCGATCACGCACAGCACTGGGTAGCCCCGGCGGCCGCTCTCCTCGTACGCCTGCGCGTAATAGTCCACCATTCGGGCTGGGTCGAAGGTGCCGTCAGCCAGATAGGCATCCGCGGAGTCGATGAGCTGCAACTGCCCCTGGCCTAGAGCCCCCTGGACATCGACTCCCTCGGCCAGCAGTTGCTTCCCGACCTGGTCAGGAGCCTCTCCATCGGAGACGTAGATCACTCCGCACGCCAGCCAAAGCGCCTCTGCTATCAGGGGGATCACGAATGCGTCGCGCTCATCATCGCCACGGTAGAAGACGCCTACATGATCGCCTGCATGGAGGCGAACAGATTCGAGAACAAGGTCCACCTCGCCGTGTGTCTGATCCGTGGAATCGAGCATCCAGACCACCTCCCAGGTGACGATGATACGTGGCGTCCATATCACCCTTGGTGACGAAACGGGCGGTCGAGATTGTCCTTTCCGGACATATAGGGGCCCGTGACCGCCGATTGCCCAAATACGCGCGGCGTGTTCAACGGCGTGATGCGCGGTCCGCGCTGGTAGGCGTGGCGTCGTGAGGTGAGACGGCCGCCGCGCGACGGACCGAGCAGTGTGCACGAGCGCGGTCGGAGGCTCGGCCGTCGACTCGTCACATCCGGACGAATCCGGTGTGGGGCTTTGCCCGCAGCAGACGTCGTTGGCCGTCGGCGCCGTCCGCATGCTGATGAGCATGGATCTGTTCGGGGGGCTCCCCAGCAATCTGCCATGGCACGACCGTATTGACCGCGCCGCGACCGGTCGGGTCAGCGAGCCGGCCGGAACGCGGCGCACTCGTTCATGAACTGCCAGAGCAAGGAACGACGGGGATTCAGTACATGCTCAACGCCAGCGCGACGGGCACCAAGGCCCTCAGCAAGGTTGTGGTGAGCGTACCCGGAGGGACGGTCCACATCCGCGGGCTGGCTCCGAGCAGGTTGCCCTGACTGGGCGGTTGCGCACCGCCCGGGCCGCGGTGATCGCGTATTTCGCCATCCTCGGCATGGCCGAGGGTGTCTGGGTTGTCCGCATTCCGGCGGCCAAGGCGCGGCTGCACCTCTCCGACGGGCGGCTCGGCGTCGCCCTGCTTGTGGGCCCGGCCGCGCTGGTCCTGGTGATGCCCGTGGCCGGCCGGCTGGCCGACCGGTTCGGCAGTTCCAGCATCACCCGCCCAGTTGGCGTCATCGTCGCCTTCCTGCCGGTCATCCTGAGCTCGGCGCGCACCATCGGCCTGCTGCTGGCGGGGCTGCTGGCGTTCGGCGTAGCCGGGGGGGTGATGGCGGTGTCCATCAACGCCCAGGGTGTGCTGGTCGAGCGAGCGTACCGGCGGCCGCTGATGGCCTCGTTTCATGCCAGCTACAGCTTCGGCGGCCTGTCCGGGGCGGTGACAGGCGGGATCCTCGCCTGGGTCCGGGCCGGGCCGGTCGCTACCTGCCTGGTGGTTGCGCTGCCTGCGGCGGTTGCCGCGGCAACCGCGGGCCGCTGGCTGCTGACCGGGTCGGCGCTGGCGCACCACGGGCGGTTGGTGCCGGACTGCCACCCGGCAGCGGAGTGTGAAGGGCGTCGGCCCAGCCAGACCGAGCCCAGCCAGACCGGGCCCAGCCAGACTGGGCCCAGCCAGACCGGGGCCAGCCAGACCGGGTCCAGCCATGGCACCGTGCGGGAGGCAGGGTCAGGCCGAGGCTCATCACGGGTCTTGGCGCTCGGCCTGCTGGCGCTCTGCGCCGTGATCGGTGAAGGGACCGTTGGCAACTGGAGCGCTATCTATCTGCGCGACGACCTTCGCACAACGTCGGGGCTCGCGGTGTCGGGGTTCGCCGCATTCTCGATAGCGATGACCGTCGGGCGCCTGCTCGGCGACCGGTTGGCGGCCCGTTTCGGGCCGGTGCGCCTCGTGCGCGGCTGCGGGTTGCTGGCCGCCACAAGTCTGGCTGCCGGGTTGGCCAGCAACGAACCGGTGGGCGCGGTCGCGGGTTTCGCGCTGTTCGGCGCCGGCCTGTCGTGCGTGGTCCCGCAACTCTTCTCGGCGGCAGGCAACGCCGACCCGGACCAGCCAGGGACCGGCCTGGCCCGGGTGGCCGGCCTCGGCTACATCGGCCTGGTCGGGGGCCCGGTGCTGATCGGCGCGTGTGCCGCCCTCACCGGCCTGCCGTTGGCGCTGGGCATTCCTGTCCTGCTCGGACTCTGCGTGGCTGCGAGCGCCCGGGTCCTTGACCCGTTACGCCCGCCAAGACGGCCCGCCGCCGTCGCGGTCAGCGCAGGCGCTCCTGCCGGACCGGGCGGATCAGCATCCCCCTGATCGCGGCTTTATCCGCTGATCGCGGCAGCTCGTTGATCGCGGCCAGGTCGCGGTAGGTCGTTGATCGCGGCTGATCGCGGCAGCTCGTTGATCGCGGCCAAGGTCGCGGTAGGTCGTTGATCGCGGCTGATCGCGGCAGCTCGTTGATCGCGGCCAGGTCGCGGTCTGACAGCTGCTTGATCCCGTTGATCGCGCCAGCCGCGGCGAGATCACCGGCCCGGGCCGCGGAGGATGGCCATTGCCGCGTTGTGACCGCCGATCGCGCTCACCCCGCCGCCACGGCGGGCACCGGCGCCGCAGACCAGCAACCGCGGGTGCGCGGTCTCCACGCCCCACCGGCCCACGTCGGCCGGCTCATCAGCCCACGGCCAGGACAGATCGCCATGGAATATGTGCCCGCCCGGCAGCCCGGCCTCCGCCTCCAGGTCCACCGGGGTCTTCACCTCGAGGCACGGGCGCCCATCGCTGTCGCGGAGCAGGCACTCCTCCAGCGGCTCGGCGAGGACCGCGTCGATGGAGCGCAGGGTCGCCCGCAACGCCTCGTCCCGTGCGGTGTCAGGGTCCGCGCGAAACAGCCGGGCCGGCATGTGCAGGCCGAACACGGTCATCGTCTGGGCGCCTGAGGCCGCTAGTTGCGGGCCCAGGATGGAGTCATCGGTGAGGGAATGGCAGTACGCCTCGCACGGCGGCACAACGGGAATGTGCCCCGCGGCAGCCTGCGCGTAGGCGGCGTCAAGCGCCGCGTACCCCTCGTTCACGTGAAACGTGCCGGTGAAGGCGTCGCGTGGGCTGACGCCGCTGTCGCGCAGTCTCGGCAGCCGAGACAAGACCATGTTGATCTTCAGCTGGGCGCCCTCAGGGTGTTCGGGAGCGGCGTCGCCGAGCAGCGGGGCGAGGGTGGCCGGAGCCAGGTTCGCCAGGATGTGCCCCGCTCCGACCGCGTACTCGTCGTCTCCCTCGCGCGCCCGCACCTCGCCGTCCGGGTCGATCCCGGTAACCTCGGCGCTGGTGCGGATCTCCGCCCCCGCGGCCAGGGCCGCCTGTTCCAAGGCCCGGCTCAGCGCGCCCATGCCGCCCACGGGCACCTTCCACTCGCCGGTCTGGTCGCCGATGACGTGGTACAGGAAGCAGCGGTTCTGCGCCAAGGCCGGATCACCGAGCCTGGCGAAGGTGCCAATGAGCGCGTCGGTGGCCACGACCCCGCGCACCGTGTCATCCGCGAACCGCTGTTCAAGTGCGGCGGCGACCGGGTGCTCGATCAGCGCCTCCCAGGTCGCGTCATCTCGGGCCAGCGCCCGCATCCCGGCCCGCGAGCGCAGCGGCTCGGTCATGGTCGGGAACATGCGCTTGGCGAGGGCCAGTGTCGCGGCAGAGAACCGCTGCCATGCCTGCCAGTCGGCCTCGCCGCTGGTGACAGCCGCGAACGACGCGGCTGTGCGGGCATCGTCCCCGGTGTCCACCAGCAGGCCGGTGCTTCCGGTCGGCGTGTAGGAGCCGATCCGCCGCGGCCGCAATTCCACTCGCAGTCCCAGGTCCGACGCGATGACTGAGGGCAGCAGGCTCACCAGGTAGGAGTAGCGGGACACCCGCGCGGCCACACCGGGGAACGCGGCCGCCGACACGGCGAGCCCGCCGGTGTGCGCCAGGCGTTCCAGGACGAGCACTGACTTGCCGGCTCCGGCCAAGTAGGCAGCGGCGGCAAGGCCGTTGTGGCCCGCGCCCGCCACCACCACGTCGTAGCGGGAGCGGCGCGCCCGCCTAGGCTCAGTCTGCATGGGTTCAGTCTGCCGCGCCGGGGCCACCTGGTCGCTGCGGTCCGCGCGGCCTCTACGGTGGGGGGATGGATGACAAGGAGATCCTGGGCCACATTGACGAGCTGATCGAGACCGAGCACGAGTTGCGGAGCAAGGTCGCGGCCGGGGAACTGTCCAGCGCCGAGGAGCGGGCCCGGCTTCGGTCGGTAGAGGAGTCCCTTGACCAGTGCTGGGACCTGCTGCGGCAGCGCCGGGCACGGCGCGAGTTCGGCGAGGACCCCGCGGAGGCGGCCGAGCGTCCGCCGTCCGAGGTGGAGGGCTACCTCCAGTAGCGCGGGCCGCGGGGCGGATGCGCTAGCTGGGTCCTGATAACCGGATGCCGGTAGACGGATGCGGCCGGTCGTCAGGAACGCGGCCGGTTATCGGGAACGCGGCCGGTCATCGGGAACGCGGCCGGTCGTCGGGGAAGTCGATGAAGAGCGGGCGCATCGGCGGCAGCCCGTCGCCGTGGCAGGTCCGCATCTGCTCCATGATGTACGGCCGCAGCCGTTCACGCAGGAACAGCATGTCGCGGATGCGCTCACGGGCAGCTCACCTCGCAGGCCTCTGCGTCATGAAGGGACGGGGGACGTTAAGCGGGGGTGTGGTCGCGGGCCGGGCACCGGCCCGGCCGTTCTCCAGCCGCTGCATGACCAGTTCGACTGCCCGGCGGCCCATTTCCTCGGCCGGGATGGTGACCGAGCTGAGGTGCGGTGAGGTCTGCTCGGCGACCTGGTCCGGGCAGAGCGCCACGATCGAGACGTCCTCGGGAACCGTCCGGCCGGCGGTCCGCAGCACGCTCAGCACGGCCGGGATGATGGCCTCGTTCTGGACGATCAGGCCGGTCGTGCCCGGCCGTTCCTCAAGGATCCGGGTCACCGCCCCGGCCGCTGCCTCGTGGCTGCCCTCACAGGGACGGTGCACAAGCCGGACGCCCCGCTGGGCCGCGCCGTCCGCGATGCCGCGCAGCGTCCGTTCGGCGAATCCGCTGTGCCGCTGGTACACGGCCTCGGCCTCGCCGATGAACGCCAACTCGCGGTGGCCGAGCCCGGTGAGATGCTCAACGCACAGTTCCCCAGCGGCGGCGAAGTCCAGGTCGACGCAGGTCAACCCCCTGGTATCGGACGGAATCCCGATCAGCACCGCGGGGATGCCGACGTCGAGAAGCATGGGAATGCGGTTGTCGTCCATGCTCACGTCCATGAGGATCATGGCGTCTGCCCGGGCACTGACCGCGACCCGCCGGATACCCTCAGCGCCCTCGTCGTTCGTGAGCAGCAGCACGTCATGCCCGAACCTGCGGGCCGTGGTCGTCACGGCGATGGCGATCTCCATCATCACCGGCACGTACAGATCGCTGCGCAGCGGCACGACCAGGGCGACGATGTTGGAGCGGCTGCTGGCCAGGGCCTGGGCGCCCGCGTTCGGATGATAGTTGAGCAGTTCAATGCTGCGTTCGACTCTGCGGCGGGTGCTTGCGGAGACCGTCCGTTTGCCGCTGAGCACATAGGAGACGGTGCTGGCTGCGACACCAGCGTGACGGGCCACGTCAGCGAGTGTCGTCGCCATGATGGTCCCTCCTGATTGCCGCCACCCAGTAGCGTGGCGCGATGCGTCCACGGGATCGGCTCGGCGCTTACGAAGCGCTTCGATGTGCGCTCTCACGTCTGCTGCGGACCCAGAACCCCAACGATATCACCGCCCCATTCTGGATCTTCATGCCTTTATCGCAGGTAGCGACGGCCGGGTCGGCACCGCTACGGTACCGCGTCGCCCGGCTGGGATGGCGCCCGGCACCGTCCGGGCACCATCCCAGCCGTCCTGCTTGGCCGTGCTCGAAGCGCTTCACGGGCGAGGCATCTAGCTCGGCCTAGGCACGGTGCGGGCAGGCAGCTGAGGAGGTAACCGCCCGCCCGCACCGTGAGATGCGGCCGCCGTCGAAGCGCTTCGAATTTGCGCCGAGGTTACGTCAGCCCGGAAGGGCAGGCAAGAGGTAACCGGGATTTCATGCAACAAGCCCGCCAAGAGGTAACAGGAAAGCCGCGCGCGCGTTGGTCGGGGGGCTCTGTGCGCTCCGGCGGCGGCCTGGTGCGCGCTCCGTCGGCGGCTCTGCTGCGCCCTGGCGGCGGCCTGGTGCGCTCTGGCGGCGGCCTGGTGCGCTGCGGCGGCGGCTCTGGTGCGCTGCGGCGAGGGACGGCGGGTTGGGCCACCCTTGACAGGCGCACGGTCGAATGGCACCGTCGAAGCGCCTCGACCCCCAGAAACCTGAGAGTCGCGGATGCCGCTGGGTGACCGGGCCGAGCTGCCCGCCTTCCTGGATCCGGGCCTGCCGCTGCGCAAACGCGCCGACGATCTGCTGCAGCGGCTGACCACCGCCGAGAAGGTCGCGATGCTGCACCAGCACTCGCCCGGCGTGGGCAGGCTGGGGATCGCGCCGTTCCATACCGGCACCGAGGCTCTGCACGGCGCGGCCTGGCTCGGTCCCGCCACGGTCTTCCCGCAGGCCGTCGGCCTGGGCGCCACCTGGGACACGGATCTGGTCCAGGCCGTGGGCACCGCGGTGGCCGAGGAGGTGCGGGCCATGCACCGCCGCGACCCGGCGGTGAGCCTCAACGTGTGGGCACCGGTGGTCAACCTGCTGCGGGACCCCCGGTGGGGCCGCAACGAGGAAGGCTACTCAGAGGACCCGCTGCTGACGGCCCGGACCGCCATCGCCTACTGCCGCGGCCTGCGCGGCGACCATCCCGTGTACCTGCGCACCGCACCGCTGCTCAAGCACTTCCTGGCCTACAACAACGAGACCGACCGGTCGACCACCTCGTCAGCGCTGCGGCCACGCGTGCTGCACGAGTATGACCTGCCGCCGTTTCACGCGCCGATCGCCGCTGGCGTCGCCGTCGGCGTGATGCCGTCCTACAACCTCGTGAACGGGCGGCCGTGCCACGTCAGCCCCTACCTGGAGGGCGAGCTACGGCGCTGGCCAGCTGGTGAGCGGGCCGGTGACGAGCTCGTCGTGTGCAGCGACGCGGAAGCCCCGTCCAACCTGGTCGACGTCGAGCACTACTTCGCCGACCACCCGGCAGGCCACGCGGCCGCTCTGCGGGCGGGCGTGGACAGCTTCACCGATCACGGCGAGGACCCTTCGGTCACCATCGGCCGGATTACCGAGGCACTGGAGCGCGGGCTGCTTACCGTCGCGGACGTGGACCGCGCCGTGCGCCGGCTGCTGCTGCTCAGGCTACGCCTCGGGGAGTTCGATCCGGACCTTGACCCGTACGCGGATCTTGGCGCGGACTCAACCGGCGCGCCACGGTCGGTCGGTCGATCAAGCCGCCTATCGACCGATCTATCAGGTGGCCAAGCGACCGACGATCTATCAGGTGGCCAATCTGCCGGCGATCTATCAGATGGCCAAGCGACCGACGATCTATCAGGTGGCCAATCGGCCGATCGATCGGCTGCGGGGGATCTGGCGCGCAGCGAACTCGCCCGCCGGGCGGCCAGGCAGGCCATCGTCTTGCTGAAGAACGACAATGGCGTGCTGCCGATCATGCTGCGGCCCGGCTTCCGGATCGCCGTCGTGGGTCCGCTCGCCGACAGATTGTGCGAGGACTGGTCCAGCGGGACGATGCCCTACCAGGTCACGGTGGCCGAGGGTTTGCGGGAGGCGGCGCGGCCGCTGGGCGGCGACATCGCCTGCGCGGAGGGCACGGACCGGGTGGCGCTGCGTCTATCGCCGGCCAGGCACCCGGCGGGCGGCGAATCGGCCGGGCACCCGGTGGGCGGCGCGTCGTCCGGGCGGCCGGCGGGCGGCGAATCGGCCGAGGGGCCGGAGATCGGCGAGTTCGACGTCTTCGGCTGGGGTTGCAACGTGATCACGCTGCGGAGCGCCGTCAGCGGGCGCTACCTCACCGTCAAGGAGGACAACTCGCTCGTGGCCGACGCCGTCCGGCCGAACGGCTGGGTGGTCAGGGAGGCGTTCGTCCGCGAGCCGCAGGCTGATGGCAGCGTGCTGCTGCGCAGCGCCGCGACCGGGCGTTACGTAACGGTCGATGAGTCATCGGGCCGGCCGGCCGCGGCCGCGCGCGATGCCGCCGGGGCGCAGCGCTTCACCTGGCGGGTCACCCGGGACGGGATCGAGCAGGCGGTGCGCGCGATGCGGGGCGCGGACAGCGTCGTGGTCGTCGTGGGCAACGATCCCCTGATCAACGGCCGCGAGACCCAGGACCGGGCCACGCTCGCGCTGCCACCGCAGCAACAGAGGCTTGTGGAGGCGGCCCGCGCTGTCCACCAGCGCGTGGTGCTGCTGGTGATGAGCAGCTACCCGTACGCGCTGACCTGGGCCAGGGACAACGTTCCCGCCATCGCGTGGACCTGTCATGGCGGTCAGGAGACCGGCCGCGCGGTCGCCGACGTCCTGTTCGGCGGGCATGACCCCGGCGGCCGGCTACCGCAGACGTGGTATTCGTCCCTCGCCGACCTGCCCGGCTTGCTGGAGTACGACATCATCAAGGCCCGGCGGACCTATCTGTACTTCGAGGGCACGCCGCTGTTTCCGTTCGGCCATGGATTGTCTTATACGACGTTCAGCTATGCGCGGCTGCGCCTGGACGCGGCCGAGGCGCGGGACGGGGACACGGTCACGGCCGCGGTCGAGGTGACGAACACCGGGACGCGCGACGGCACCGAGGTGGTCCAGCTCTACACGCGCGCGCTGGCGCCGCGGTGCCCGCGCCCGCGACGCGCGCTGGCCGGGTTCGCGCGGGTCACGCTGCGGCCGGGCGAGAGCAGCACGGTCAAGATCCCGCTGCCGGTGTCGTCACTGGCGTTCTGGGATGTCGCCACGCACCGGATGACCGTGGATCCCGGCAACTACGAGGTGATGGCGGGTTCGTCAAGTGATGCCATACGGCAGTCCACGCTCCTGACGATCCTCGGCAGGAGGCCTGGCCCGCGGCAGATCGGCGCGGCGATCGCCGCCGCGGACTTCGACGACTACGACCAGGTCACCCTGGTCGACGCCACCCCCGAAGACGGCGATGCGGTCACGCCGACCTCCGGCGGCCCGGGATGGATCCTGTTCCGCGCGGTCAGCCTGGCTGAGAGCGGTAGCGGCGGGCTGGCCGTCACCGTGCGGGTGGCCAGGGAAGAGCCGGGTGAGGCCAGCCTGGACCTGTGGTGCGATCACCCGGCCGATGGCCGGTTCCTCGGCTCCGTGGCGGTCCGTGCACCGGAGGCCGCTACGCGTGGGCCGAGGTCAGCGCCGGCCTGGCACCGGCTGCGGGCGTCCGCGACCTCTACGTCGTGCTGCGCGGCCGGCAGCGTCTGGCATCGGTATGCCTTCGCGGCGTGACGGGAGGTTCCCAGCCGCGATTCGCGAGCACGGTCCTGCCACGGGAGCCAGCTGAACTGGTCTGCGGCCGCCGGGCCCCACCCCGGCCTTGGCTGCGTGCTCGCTCGCACCCCCGGCACCCGCCGCCAACCTGCACGGTGCGGATTTGGTGTCGTCGGGTCGGCCCGGAGCCAGCGGCTCAGTAGGCTCTAGACGGGAGAGCAACCGCCGAACAGTGAGGTGTGGCGTGCGCATCGCGAGATTCGCCCGGGGCGGCGACGTCGCCTACGGCGTGGTCGGGGAGGCCCAGGGAGATGGCGCCGCAGGTGGCGGCGGGGCGGCCGGCGCGGGCAGCGGCCTGGTCATCGCCGAACTACGCGGGCACCCGTTCAGCCCGGGGGAGAGCGTCCAGTTCACCGGGGCGAGCTTCCCGCTCGACGACGTGCGGCTGCTGGCGCCGGTCCTGCCGAGCAAGGTGGTGGCGGTGGGCAGGAATTACGCGGACCACGCGCGTGAGATGGGCGAGGAGCCGCCAGCGGAACCCGTTCTCTTCCTCAAGCCGTCCACCGCCGTGGCGGGCCCCGGGGACCCCATCGGCTACCCAGTGAAACTCACCCAGCGGGTCGACTACGAGGGTGAGCTGGCGGTGATCATCGGCAGGTTGTGCCGCGAGGTGCCGGCCGCGCAGGCAGCTTCCGTCATCTTCGGCTACACCTGCGCCAACGACGTGACCGCCCGGGACCTGCAGGCCAGGGACGGGCAGTGGACACGGGCCAAGGGGTTCGACACGTTCTGCCCGCTGGGCCCGTGGATCGAGACGGACGCCGATCCGGCCGATCTGGCCCTCACCACATCCGTGAACGGCGAGGTCCGGCAGCGGGCCCGCACCTCGCAGTTGCTGCACGACGTGCCCGCCCTGATCGAGTACATCACCGCGGTGATGACGCTGCTCCCGGGCGACGTGCTGCTCACCGGGACACCGGCGGGGGTTGGCCCGCTGGAAGACGGAGACGAGGTATCGGTGACCATCGAGGACATCGGCACGCTGGCCAACAGGGTGGTGACCCGTGACTGAGCACCCGGCGGGAGGTCACGCCGGCGCCGCTGACGGGCATCCAGGCCGAGTGCGGGTTCGGTTCGCCCCCTCGCCGAGCGGCGATCTGCACGTCGGCAATATCCGCACCGCTCTCTACGACTGGGCGTTTGCCCGGCATACCGGCGGCACGTTCGTGCTGCGGATCGAGGACACCGACCAGACCCGGGTGACCCCGGAATACATAGACTCGGCCCTGGACACGCTCCGCTGGCTGGGCCTGGACTGGGACGAGGGACCGGGCGTGGGCGGGACGTACGGGCCGTACCTGCAGAGTGAGCGGCTGGGCCGTTACGCCGAGTGGGCGCAGCGGTTCCTGGAGACGGGGCACGCCTACTACTGCTACTGCACGCAGGAGGAACTCGCCGAGCGCCGGGCTGCCGCGCGGGCAAGCGGCGGCCCGAGCGGATATGACGGCCACTGCCGCGACCTGACCGCCGAGCAGGTTGCCGCCTATCAGGCCGAGGGCCGCAAGCCGGCGGTCAGGTTCCGGATGCCATCCGGGTCGACCACATTCTCCGACCTCGTCCTCGGCGAGGTCACCGTGGACAACGCGCACGTCCCCGACTTCGTGCTCGTGCGTGCCGACGGATCCCCGCTGTACACGCTGGCCGTCGCGGTCGATGACGTGCTGATGAAGATCACCCACGTGGTGCGCGGGCAGGACCTGCTCTCTTCCACCCCGCGCCAGATCGCGGTCTACCGCGCCATGGGCGTCGCCGAGGACGAGTTCCCCGCGTTCGCCCACCTGCCCTACGTCCTTGGCAAAGATGGGCAGCGGCTTTCCAAACGAAACGGGGTGGTGTCGGTCAACTGGTACCGGCACGAGGGTTTCCTCCCCGAAGCGATCTGCAATTACCTGGCGCTGCTCGGGTGGTCTCCGGGGGAGAACCGGGAATCTTTCACGCTCGCCGAGATGGCCGCCGAGTTCGACCTGGCCCGGGTGAGCAAGAACCCGGCCCAGTTCGACGCGGCCAAGCTAGAGGCGATCAACGGGGACAAGATCCGCGCACTGGACGGGGGTGACTTCGCCACCCGGATCACGCCGTTCCTGCAGCGCGCGGGGCTGGTCGCCGATCCGGTCAGCGAGGAGGAGGCCCGGCTGATCGAGGCGGGCGCGCCGCTCATCCAGGAGCGGATCTCCAGGCTGACTGAGGCGGTCGGCATGCTCGGCTTCCTGTTCACCGGCGAGGCGGACTTCGCGGTCGACCCCGGCGACGCGGCGAAGGTGCTCACCCCGGACGCGGCGCCGGTGCTCAAGGCCGCCGAGGCCGCCCTCGCCGACGTGACGCCGTGGAAATGGGAGGCCATCAAGGAAGCGCTGCACCTGGCACTGGTCGAAGGGCTGGGGCTGAAGCCGCGGCAGGCCTTCGCGCCCGTCCGGGTCGCGGTTACCGGGCGGCGGGTGTCCCCGCCGCTGTATGAGTCGATCGAATTGCTGGGCCGGGAGCGCACCCTGGCCCGTCTGGCCCGGGCGCTCAGCGCATCGGCTTGAGCGGGCCCCGGGCGTGTGCCCGTGCGTTACCTGCTGCCCGCCGCCCGGCTGTCACCGCAGCCGCGGCCCGCGGTTCCCGCTTGGGTCGATGTGACAACGAGCACCCTCGAGGGGCCTCACCGGGACCCGCCCGGCCGGCACCGGGACCCGCCCGGCCGGCACCGGGACCCGCCCGGCCGGCACCGGGACCGCCCGGCCGGCACCGGGACCGCCCGCCGGCACCGGGCGGTCCCACGTTGGCCGGATATTTCGACACGCCAAGGGCTAAACCGGTATATCGAACCTCTCGACCGCCTTTCAAGGCATTGACGCTAAACCGGTCTAGTGATGTCATCTTCAGTGTGCGCGGCGGATTCACTCCCGCGCCCGCCTGCTTGATGTCACGGCCCGGCAGAAGCTGGGCCGATCCGACCAATGGAGGTTCGAGATGGCCGCAGGCTCTTCACCAAGTCCGGATGATCCCCGGCGGGGGCGACCCGCCGTGCCGTTCTCGCGGGGACGGTCGCTGGCGCGGCGGGGCTCGCCGTGGGCGCGGGAGCCATCCCTGCGGTCGCGGCGACCGCCACCCGTTCTGGCCTCGCCGCGAGCGGCCGGGCTGCGGCCAGCCTTACCTCGGGCGACCCGTTCCCGGCCCGGCCCCGTGATTTCGTCATAGTCCGTGGCGGCAAGTTCTCCGTCGACGGCAAGCCACTGCGGTTCGGCGGCACCTTCGACTACCCGTACTCCAACTACGAGGGTGACCGCTGGAAGGACTTCCTCGCCCTGCCCACGATCGACTACGGCACCGTGCACCTCTACCCGCAGGGCTGGGGTGAGAATCCGTCCTCCAAGCCGGGTACCGACCCG
>WNFG01004397.1_pt1 | contig 22051 bp, 24 predicted proteins | sample 5400431 | NCBI WGS metagenome assembly WNFG01 (sample SAMN13153346, study PRJNA577476) | soil metagenome | isolation source: 120 cm saprolite under Douglas fir tree site 2 hole 3 replicate 2 | place: USA:California | collected 2015-04-18 | reverse complement strand
CCTCGTGCTCGAGCGCACGGGCCGCGAGGCGGTGGGCAAGGAGCTGAACGATCTGTTCGAGGAGCACGTGCAGCCCAACCTTCGTGAGCCGACCTTCGTCACCGACTATCCGATTGAGATCTCGCCCCTGGCGCGGCGCCGCGATGACGACCCGCGATTCGTCGAGCGGTTCGAGCTGATCATCCTCGGCCGCGAATATGCGAATGCGTTCACGGAGCTGACCGATCCCATCGACCAGCGGCAGCGCTTCGAGTCGCAGGCGGCGCAGCGTGCGGCGGGTGATGTCGAGGCCCATCCGATGGACGAGGATTTCCTGCGCGCCGTCGAGTACGGGCTGCCGCCGTGTGGCGGTCTTGGCGTCGGCGTCGACAGGCTGGTCATGCTGCTGACGGACCAGCCGTCCATCCGCGACGTGATCCTGTTTCCTGTCATGAAGCCCGAGGCCTAAACAATGTTGCCGTTGGAGCTGATCCGCCGGGATCCGGAGCGCGTGCGGCGCGCCGCCCAGCTGAAGGGCGAGCCGGCGCCGATCGACGAGATCCTGGAGCTCGACGAGAAGTGGCGCAGCCTCCTCCACAGCGCGGAGACGATCAAGGCCGAGCAGAACGTGCTGTCCAAGGAGTTCGCCAAGACGCGCGACCAGGCTTTGAAGGAACGCCTGCGCGAGATGGCCGATCGCAGCAAGGCCGAGCTCACCGAGGCTGAGGCGGTCAAGCGCCAGCTCGACGACCGGCTCCTGCGCGTCCCCAACCTCTTTCACGAGTCGGTGCCGGTGGGGGAGGGGGAGCAGGACAACGTCGTCCTGCGCGACTGGGGGTCGAAGGTCGAGCTGGGTTTCGCAGCGCGTACGCACTACGACCTCGGGGAGGCGCTCGGCATCATGGATTTCGAGCGCGCCGCACGGGTGGCCGGTTCGAGGTTCGCCTTCCTGATGGGTGAGGGCGCGCGGCTCGAGCGGGCGCTGGCGCAGTTCATGCTTGACGTCCATACCCGCGAGCACGGCTACACAGAGGTGTGGCCGCCGATGCTGGTGAACAGCGCGGCCCTGGTCGGCACCGCGAACCTGCCCAAGTTCGGCGGCGACCTGTTCAAGGTCGAGGGCCAGGACCTGTGGCTGATCCCCACCGCCGAGGTCCCGCTGACCAACCTGCACCGCGAGGAGATCCTCGACGTCGATCGGCTGCCGCTCAACTACGTCGCATACACGCAGTGCTGGCGGTCGGAGGCTGGGGCGGCCGGCAAGGACACGCGCGGGTTCATCCGCCTGCATCAGTTCTCGAAGGTCGAGATGGTCAAGCTGACGACGGCGGAGACGTCCATGGACGAGTTCGAGAAGCTGACCGCCGACGCCGAGGACATCCTGCGGCGGCTGGGCCTGCACTACCAGGTCCACGTGATGTGCACGGGCGACATGGGCTTCGCGCAGTTCAAGAAGTACGACCTGATGGCATGGGCGCCGGGGCTGGGCCGGTATCTCGAGGTGTCGTCGTGCTCGGTGTTCAGCGACTTCCAGGCGATGCGGGCGAACCTGCGCTACCGGCCGGCGCGCGGCGCGCCCCCCCGCTTCGTCCACACCATCAACGGCAGCGGCCTGGCGCTGCCGCGAACGATAGACGCGATCATCGAGACGTATCAGCGGGCAGACGGGACGATCGGGGTGCCGGAGGTGCTGCGGCCGTACATGGGCGGCCTCGAGGTCATCGGCCGAGCCTCATAGAATCCGTGGTGCCCTGTGTGGAGGGGTGGCCGAGTCCGGTTGATGGCGACAGTCTTGAAAACTGTTATAGGTGCAAGCCTATCCAGGGTTCGAATCCCTGCCCCTCCGCCACACGGTTCTTGGATACGACCAACCCCTGTTATCGAGGGCGAGGGGCGGGTGCCTAGAATGTGGGCGACCGATCAAGCGGATGAAACGGGGGAATGGCCATGTTCGGCACGATCGCCCGCATGCGAGTCAAAAGTGGGATGGAGCGGCAGCTCGAAGCGCTGAGCAAGAAGTTCGAGGGCAGGCATGTTGACGGTTGGATGTCCACGAACATCTATCGAGCCAAGGATGATCCCGGCGAGTACTGGATATCTGTCGTCTTCAGAGACGAATCGAGCTACCGGAAGAACGCAGACGATCCTGTCCAGGGCCAGTGGTTCCGCGAGCTGATGAGCATGCTCGAGTCGGAGCCCGAGTGGCACGACGGTGAGATCATCCACACGGCGCACACCCACTGAGAAAGTCCCGCGGGGATGGATGAAGCAACCGGAAGAGCTCACCGCCGAAGAGCAATCCGCAATCCTCGCGGACCGCTATTCGCATAGGGCCCAGGCTTACGACTCGTTATGGAGTCCAATCATTCGCCCGGTTGGCGAGCGCTTGGTTGGACACCTGCCGCTGTCCAGCAGCAGAAACATAATCGACGTTGGCACCGGGGCCGGTGCGCTTCTGCCATCGATCCAGCGAGCGGCTCCAGGCGCTCAGATCCTCGGCGTCGACCGTTCAGCGGGCATGCTTCGCCTGGCTAAGGAGAAGCACTCCGGTCCCTTGGCACTCATGGACGTGCAGAAACTGGCGCTCCCCTCCAACCGGTTTGATGTGGCGGTCGTCGCATTCATCCTCTTCCACCTGCCATACCCCGAGCTATGCCTCACGGAAGTGAATCGGGTGCTGACGCCAGGAGGTGCAGTCGGCACGGTCACGTGGGGCCCGGAGCACATGCCGCCCGCCAACGTCACCTGGGACGAGGAACTGGAAGCGGCCGGCGCGCAAATTGTTGAGTTGCCGGCGACTGACAACCGCGCCTGCTGCGACAGCGCCCAGAAGATGACGACGCTGCTTGCACAGGCAGGCTTCCTCTCGATCAAGGTTTGGAGCGAGTCTATTGAGCACCAATGGCAGCCGAAAGATCACTTCGACTATCACTTACGCAGCACCTCGCGCCTGCGGCTGTTGTCCTTGAGCGAAGCGAACCGTGAGGCCTGCCTGCGCCGAGTTCGAGGACGGCTCGTCGGCGCCGACGACGACCGGTACGTCTACCGCGGCGAGGTGTTCATGGCGACGGCAGTCAAGGCGGATGATCCGGCGGGCAATCTCTAGGAGGAGACAATGGCCGAAATCCTTGGGGTGGTCGATCTAGAAGCGCTGCGCAAAGAGGTGCGCGCGAAGTACCGCGAGGTTGCACAAGATCCTACGGCTGAGTATCACTTCCATACCGGGCGCGCCCACGCGCTTCGACTCGGCTATCCGCCGGCGCCGCTCGACCGCCTTCCCGATTACGCCTGCGAGGCTTTTGCGGGCGTCGGCAATCCTTTCTATTGGGGAGGCCCCAGGCCCGGCGAGAGGGTCGTCGACCTTGGATCGGGAGCCGGCATGGACTCGTTCCTGGCGGCGCTTTGGGTGGGCGGCGAGGGAAGGGTAATTGGAGTGGACATGACTCCTGAGATGCTGGATCGCAGCCGATCGATGGCAGCCAGGTTGGGACTGGACAATGTCGAGTTTTGCGAGGGCCTGATCGAAGATCTGCCCGTCGATGATGGCTGGGCGGACGTCGTCATATCCAATGGCGTGATCAACCTCTGCCCTGACAAGATCGGTGTCTACCGTCAGATTTTTCGGGTGTTGCGGCCGGGAGGCCGGATGACGGTGGCGGATATCTGCCTCGAGCGCCCGGTCCCTGAGGAGGCGCTTCGTGACATCGACCTCTGGACGGGTTGAATCGCAGGCGCCCTGCCGTGTGCAGGGTGGGAGACCGTGATCGGCGGCGCCGGGCTCATCGACGTCGAGCTCGCCAATCCGCTCGACACGTTCGCGGGCGCCCGTGGAGAGGAGAGCGCGCGGGAGTTCGGCACCCTCGGCTACTCGATTCGAGCCCGCCGTCCCACTTGAGCGACTGCTGCACGCCCAAGGGCTACCGGCAGATCTTCAGCGAGAAGAATGCGGCCGGCGACGCAAAGCGCTACCGACGCAAGGGCCTCGACGGGACTTCCAAGCGAATCCTTGATGCCGTAACAGAACGGGGCGTCGATGGGAAGACGCTTCTCGAGGTGGGGGGCGGGATCGGCGCGATCGAGATCGAGCTGCTCAAGGCCGGGGTGGCACGGGCGGTCAATGTTGAGCTGACACCCACCTACGAGGCAGCTGCCGGCGAGCTACTAGGAGAGGCCGGCCTGGCCGATCGCGTTGAGCGTAAGGTCATGGACTTCGCCGAGGCCGGGGCCCAAGTTGAAGGCGCCGATGTCGTGGTCATGAACCGGGTCATCTGCTGCTATCCGGATATGCCGAAACTGGCCGGCGCCGCGGCCGATCACGCGCGAAGCATGCTGGTGATGAGCTTTCCCAACGACCGCTGGTGGACGCGGCTCGGTCTGACACTCGCCAACTTTGGGTTTCGAGTCTTCAGGATCCAGTTCCGAGTCTTCCTGCATCCGCCGCCGCGGATCTTGGCTGCAGTGGAAGGGCGCGGATTCAAGACCAGGCTCAACCAGCCAGGCCTGGTCTGGCAGCTTGCCGCGCTCGAGAGGCTTGCTTGACTCCACGCCTATTCGACTCAAAGACGCGTCGTTCAAAGGAGCTCCCAGTTCTTCGCTATGGCCGCCTGCGCTGCACCCAAGGACATCAGTCCTGCGCACACCTTGTTGTGGAGTGAGTTTTCGACTCCATCCTTTTTCGCGGCCGAGTAGACACCGCCACGTGGTTCTGGCCAGAGGTTCTTCGGGTCCGTCGGGTGGCCGCCCAGCTCGAGCGGGATCAGGTGGTCCTCTTCGTAGTCGGCAAGGCTCGTGTCCCAGTAGCCGTACTGGCTGATCTGCTGCTGCTTGAGGGCGTCCGTGTAGCTCGACGGCGGCCGGACCGTGATCGTGTAGCCGGCTACGCAGATGGTCGCGTGGATGTTGTCCTGGGTGACGCGCGGGTCCGCGACTCCGGGAGTGCAGAGCGGCGCCCCCAGCGCCGGCGGTCGCACTCGGCGTACTGACGCCGGCGACAGCGCAATCTGCGATTCATGCGAGCGCCAAGCAAGCCAGATGCCAAACCCGAGCGCCGACAGAAGGAGGATGAACAGAACGAGCAGAGCGATTCGTCGATTGCTCAAAGCAATGATGCCCAGTCGTGGGAGATTGACACCGGCGCCCGCCTACGGTTGATCCCACCGCCAGGACCCCAGGATGCTCTTCACCTGGGGCACGATCGCGGCACCGTTTGCTTGCGGAAAGTCAATCAACAGGCGGAACAGCTTTCCTGCTCGGTGAAGGCGCATGTGAACTGCCCATGGGCGCTCGTTTTGCCCCCATGTAACGAAACGCCGCCAGACGACACGGAAATCTAGATGAGCGTGTCCCTGTTCTCCCGCCTGCCGCCGAGACCGGTAGGCCGCTCCTCCTATCCTGGCCCACGGGTGGTGAGGGAACCTTTCGATCCCGACCTCGACGCGCTCAGGTCAGGCGACGAGGCCACGTTCGAGGCGTTGATCGGCCGCTATCACGGGCCGATGATGCGGCTCGCCATGTCCTACCTGCGCGATCGAGGGGCAGCCGAGGATGCAGTCCAGGAAACCTGGCTGACCTGCCTCAACACGCTCGATCGATTCGAGGGCCGCTCTTCACTCAAGACCTGGGTCTTCGGGATCCTTCTCAACGTCGCCCGGTCCCGCCGCCGGAAAGAGTCCCGAATCCTGCCCTTCACCTCCCTGTTCCGTCGCGACGGCAGAGACGGTCGGGGCCCAACCGTCGACCCTGGCCGTTTCGGAAGCGACGGCCTGTGGTCGGCGCCTCCCGACAGTTGGAGCAACGTGCCTGAATCAAGGCTGCTCGATCGCGAGACGATCGAACACGTGAAGATCGCCATCGAGGCGCTGCCGGTCAAGCAGCGCGAGGTCGTGATCCTCCGTGACGTCGCCGGCTTCGAAGCCGACGAGGTGTGCTTGCTGCTGTCGATCTCTGCCGCCAACCAGAGAGTCCGGCTGCACAGGGGCAGGGCGGCGGTGCGCAAGATGCTCGAGGAGTACCTGAAATGACGTGTCGCGAAGTCGTCGAGCTGATGACTGACTATCTCGACGGGGCTCTTTCGGCCGCCGACCGCGCCAGGTTCGAGGGGCACATGACCGGGTGCGACGGCTGCCGCGCCTACCTCGCCCAGCTCCGCACCGCGCGGAAGCTGATGGGGAAGGTGGCCGAGGAGCCGGTTCCGGAGCCGCTGAAGGCCGAGCTCATGAACGCGTTCCGGAACTGGAAGGCGAGCTGAGGGGCTCTTAGAAACCAACAACCCCCCACCAAAGTTATCTTTGGCGGGATGCGGCTTCGCGTGGCAGGTGTGCTGCTGCTTCTTGTGGTCGGATTCCTGGCGTTCAACTACTTCATCCGACCCATCCCGGCGGTGGCGGCCACGGGATCGGTTCGGACCTCGACGACAACCTCCGGGACGGCACCCACTCTGCCCTGGCCCAGGCCTGGCTCGGCCGCGGTCGGCGCCTCCAGCCTCGGCTTCATCGCCACCTCTGGCAACGAGAGCCCTACACCTGCCGCCAGCGTGGCCAAGGTGATGACTGCGCTCATCGTCCTCGAGGACAAGCCGCTGAAGAAGAGCGAGCAGGGCCCGACGATCGTGATCACGGATGCGGACGTGCAGACATATCAATTGGACAAGGCAGACAAGCAATCAGTGGTCGAGGTGCAACTTGGCGAGCAGCTGTCCGAGCTGCAGGCTCTCGAGGCTCTGCTGATTCCCTCCGGCAACAACATCGCTTTCACTCTTGCGAACTGGGATGCCGGCTCGGCCACCGCGTTCGTCGCGAAGATGAACAAGCGGGCCAAGGAGCTCGGGATGAGCCACACCAAGTTCGCAGATGCGGCCGGTGCGTCGGATCAGACCGTGAGCACGCCCACTGACCTGCTGGCCCTGGGTATGAAGGCGATGAAGCAGGACGTGTTGGCCCAGATCGTGGCGATGACGGACGCCAAGCTGCCCGTCGCCGGCACCGTATACAACGTCGATTACGCACTCGGGGAGAGCGGCATCATCGGCATCAAGACCGGTTCGGGCTTCGGCGCCAACTTTCTGTTCGCCGCCTCTATAAACGTCAGCGGCTTCACGATCACCATCTACGGCTGCGTGATGGGACTGCCCACCCTGGATGCCGCGTTCGCCGCCGCGAAAGCGCTCATCTACGCCATGCAGCCCCAACTCCGAATCGTCCGCGTGCTTTCGAAGTATGTGTCCGTCGGCAGCTACGAGCTGCCCTGGGGCGGCCACTCGGATCTCCTGTCAACGACGAATGTCGACCTGCTGGAGTGGCCGGGAATGATCCTGAGACAGAGCGTGCGGGCACCGGCGCTCACGATCACCAAACCGATCCCATCCGGAACGTCGGCAGGCGTGCTGAACATCGTGCTCGGCGACTACAACCTCGATGTGCCGTTGACGATCTCTGACGCGATTTACCCGCCCGGACGGTTCTGGAGACTCACCCGCTTCTAGGGCTTGTTACCCGGCCGTGGGATGCGTCGTTTGCACGACAGGAGGATCGCAACATGCAACCAACATTCCGCACTGTGGTGTTGTCGGCCGCCGCCGCCACACTCTGCGCGCTTACCGCCACCCTGGCCGTGCTCGCGGTCAGCAGGCCGTCCATCTTGCTCACCACGCCATCGGCGACCTCGACCACGACGACGGTGTATGCCGGCGTGATCACGAGCGGCGACGCGATCGTGTCGAAAAAGCCCGACCTCGCGCTCATCTCGGTTGCTGTCGACTCGAAGCAGAGCACCGCCGCCGCCGCTCAGCAGGACCTTGCGACCAAGGCGGGCAGGCTGATCGCGCGCGCCAAGGCGCTCGGCATCCCGGACAAGGACATCAATACCTCGGGCTACTCCGTCGGCCCGAACTACGTACCGTCGTCTGGCGTCATCGATGGTTACCGCGCCTTCGAACAGCTCCTGCTCAGGTGGCACACCGTCGACACGGTCGGCAAGGCGCTCGACGCTCTCGTCCAGGAGGGCGGGGCGACGCAGATCAGCGTGGGCTTCACGCTCGCCGACCCCAAGGCGGCGCAGGCCGAGGCCCGGAGCCTGGCGATCGCGGATGCCCGCACTCGCGCTCAGGCGATGGCCAACGCCGCGGGCGTGAAGCTCGGCAAGGTGCTTCGCGTCAGCGACCTCAGCACACCCGGCTATCCGTCCGCGAACTACGACATCAAGGCCGGGGCGGCTGCCGAGACGCAGATCCCCGTCGGACAGCTGGAAGTCCAGGTGTCGGTGGAGGTCGACTTCGCGATCGACGGCTAGTCGGAGCGGTTTAGGGGTGAAGTGACTTATCGTCCCGGGCCATGATCAAGCTCTACCCGGATCGCCCCGTGGCCGCCATGGTTCGCGTGTTCTTCGACCTCCTCACCGCCGGCTGGACAGTCGTCTGGGCGGTCTTGGGGTGGCTCATCTACAAGACTGTGCTCGGCCTGGAGGTGATCGCCGACGGGATCACGAATACCGGGGCGACCTTCAACGGGTGGATCAAGCAATTCCACGACGCAATACCAGGCGGGATCCCGGGCGTCACCCAGTTCTTGCTCAACATCGCCGACGCGCTTCGCAAGTACTCGGGCGATCCCCTGGTGTCGGCCGGACACCAGGTCCACGACGCGATCATCCAGGTCGCGATCGTCCTGGCGCTGCTCGTGGCGCTGCCGCCGATTCTGCTCGTCCTGCTGCCATACGGCGCCTGGAGGTGGCGCGACATGCGCGAGATCGGATCCGCGCTCGCATTCGTGCGCATCGCCTCGATGACGGGTCGCGCCGACCAGGCGCGCGCGGTGCTCGCGTATCGCGCCGTCTCGACACTGAGCTTCCGGCAGTTGATGTCCGCCAGCGCGGATCCCGTCGGCGACATCGCCGAGCGCCGCTACGAGCGGCTGGCGGCGGCCATGCTCAAGCGTGCCGGCCTCGATCCAGGGCGCCTGGCGCCGCCCGAGCTCCCAGAGCTGCCGCCGCACCGCCGGCGGTAGCCGGCGCTCCCGTATCGTTGTCGTGTGTGCCGAAGCATCAAGACCCTGCGCCAGGCCGACGTCGTCGCCACGGAGGACGAGATCCGCGCCGCCGCGCGCCAGTTCGTGCGGAAGGTGAGCGGTTTTCGTGAACCCTCGGGCAAGCACCAGCTGGCGTTCGAGGGGGCGGTGGACGAGATCGCCGTCGCCTCCCAGCGCCTGCTCGAATCCATCGCGGAGAACCTGCCCCACCGGTCATAGTCGCCGGATGTCGAGAACGGCACGGCCGCTCCGACCAAGGGGTAAGAGCGGCCCGCATGGGTCGCCAAAATCCGTAGGAGCTACGAGATGAAGTACATGATCATGACGTTCGGGTCCGCGGAGAAAGGGCTGGCCACCATGGGTAAGACGTGGATGCTGGAGATGATCCAGTTCATGAGAAGCCTCGACGACGACCTCAGGAAGTCGGGCGAGCTCGTCAACAACGAGGGGCTCGCCGATGGAAGCCAGGCCAAAACCGTCCGGTTTGAGAACGGCATTCCGGTTGCGACCGATGGCCCGTTCGCCGAGTCGAAGGAATCGCTCGTCGGCTACTGGATCGTCGACGTCGACAGCGAAGCCCGCGCGGTCGAGATCGCTTCGCGAATCGTCGCCTTCGTCAAGGTGCCCATCGAAGTGCGACGGGTGATGGACGCGCCGCCGGAGTTTTGAGGACGGAGCCCCGAATCGAGGACCTGCTGCGCGAGCTTGCGCCGCAGGTCCTGGGCACGCTCGTGCGGCGCAACGGACAGTTCGACGCCTGCGAGGATGCGGTGCAGGAAGCGCTCTTCGCCGCGGCGCACCAGTGGGCGGCCGGCGGCGTGCCGGACAACCCGCGCTCGTGGCTGGTCACGGTTGCCTCCCGGCGGCTGGTCGACGAGTGGCGGAGCGAAAGCGCCCGGCGGCGTCGAGAGGAGACCGCCGCGGCGCTGGAGGTGCCAGGCCGCACGCAGGTGCCCGGCCACGACGACACGCTCGCTCTCCTATTCATGTGCTGCCATCCCTCGCTGTCCGTGCCCTCGCAGCTGGCGCTCACGCTTCGCGCCGTCGGGGGGCTGACGACCGCCGAAATCGCTAACGCCTTCCTGGTTCCCGAAGCCACCATGGCCCAGCGCATCAGCCGGGCCAAGGAGCGCATCAAGAGCACGGGCATGCGATTCGACCTCCCGCCCGAGCCAGAGCGGGCCGACCGCCTGCGGGTCGTGCTTCACGTCCTCTACCTGGTCTTCAACGAGGGCTACCTGGCGAGCTCGGGCTCCGGGTTGAATCGAGCCGACCTGACCACCGAGGCCATCCGCCTGGCGCGTCTGCTCCACCAGCTGGTGCCGGCAGAGGGCGAAGCCGCCGGTCTGCTCGCCCTGATGCTTTTGACCGATGCTCGGCGAGCCGCCCGCGCGGACGCGGACGGCAACATCGTCCCGCTCGCTGAACAGCGACGTGACCTGTGGAACCGTGACCAGGTCGAGGAAGGGGTGGCGCTCCTCACCCGGACCCTGGGCACGGCGCCGGTCGGTCCGTACCAGATGCAGGCGGCCATCGCCGCCGTCCACGACGAGGCGCCGAGCGCTGCGGAAACGGATTGGCCGCAGATCCTGGCCCTGTACGAGGTGCTCGAACGGGTTTCGCCAGGGCCGGTGGTCACTCTCAACCGTGCGGTTGCGGTCGCGATGGTGAACGGGCCGCGTGCCGGGCTTGTGCTGCTCGGCACGCTGGACGCGGACGACCGCATGACCCACAACCACCGCCTCGACGCGGTCCGGGGGCATCTGCTCGAGATGGCAGGCGACATGAGCGCCGCCCGTGAGTGCTACATGCGGGCGGCCAGGATGACTGCAAGCATTCCCGAGCGCCGCTACCTTTCGCTGCGGGCCGCGCGATTGGCCTAGCGGCCTGCCGTTTTCAGAGCTGGCAGCCCCGGCAGAAATTGAGCGGCTCCCGGTTCGACCCGAGCTGACTGATCCGGTGCCCGCAGCGCGGGCACGTCTTGCCACCCTTCATGTGCACCGCCATGAAGGACCGATCCTGTTTCGACTCGTCGTAGTTGGGGTTGGCCAGGATCGCCTCCACCGCGCGCGCGAGGACCACGGGAATGGCGGCGAACAGCGCCTCCTCCTCAGCCGGCTTCAGCGTCGCCCGCCGTCGCAGGGGCAGCAACCGCGCCTCGAACAGGATCTCGTCGGAGTAGGCGTTGCCGATCCCGGCCAGGAACTCCTGGTTGCGCAGCAGGTCCTTGAGCTCGTCGCGGAAACGGCGCAAGCGTTTGCGGAAGGTGTCGATTCCCATGTCAGGGACCGAGTCGGCCTCCGGTCCCAGCTCGGCCCAGCCGGGAACCTCGCGGGCGAGGTCGGTGACCCAGTAGATCCTCCCCATGTCACGGAAGTCGAGGTAGCGCAGCTCCTGGCGGCCCTCGATGCGGATCGTGAACACCTCGGTCGCCGGCGCCGGTGTCCCGCCATCGGCCATCTGGAACCTCCCGCCCAGCATCGGGTTGATCACGAGCCACCGCTCCGAGCCGCCGCCTCCAAGCTCGGTGGCAAAAACCAGGTGTTTGCCGCGCCTCACAAGTGAGACGATGCGGCGAGCGGGGAGCTCGTCGGCGAAGTTTTCGACCGGGTACCGGAGCATGTGCGCCTTCTTGGGGACGACGGAGGCAGCGGTGATCAGCTTCCCCTCCAGGCGCGGACCGAGGCGAATCCGCACCGCTTCCAGCTCTGGCAGCTCAGGCATAAATCCAAGATACGGCCGCCGGTTTGACGACCGGAGGCCGGGGGAAAACCAGGAACATGCGTTTGGATAAATTCACGGAAAAGGCCCAGGAGGCTCTTCAGGAGGCTTCCGAGCTCGCGCGTGGTCTCGGCCAGCAGGCGATCGAGCCGGAGCATCTGATCCTGGCGCTCGTCCGCCAGCCTGACGGCGTCGGGCGCACGCTGCTGGAGCGGGCGGGCGTATCCGTGCAGGCGTTGGAGCCTGCACTCGTCTCCGTGGTCGAACGGCTGCCCAAGGTCAGCGGTGGCCAGCCTTACGTCAGCCCTGCGCTGCAGAAGGCGCTCGAGCAGGCGGAGGCGGAGGCGGAGCGCCTGAAGGACGAGTACATCTCGACCGAGCACATGCTGCTCGCGCTGGCCGACACCAAGGCGCTGAAGGACGCGGGCGCCCGACATGACGCTCTACTGCGTGCCCTGCGCCAGATCCGAGGCAGCCAGCGCGTCACCGACCAGAACCCCGAGTCCAAGTACCAGGCGCTCGAGAAGTACGGCCGCGACCTGACCAAGCTCGCGGCTGATGGCAAGCTCGACCCGGTCATCGGCCGAGACGAGGAGATCCGCCGCGTCATCCAGGTGCTTTCACGACGTACCAAGAACAACCCCGTCCTCATCGGCGAGCCCGGCGTCGGCAAGACCGCCATCGCCGAAGGTCTGGCCCAGCGCATTGCCGCGGGCGACGTGCCCGAAGGCCTCAAGGGCAAGCGGGTGATCGCGCTCGACCTGGGTGCGCTCGTCGCCGGCACCAAGTACCGGGGCGAGTTCGAGGATCGGTTGAAGGCGGTCCTGAAAGAAATCGAGGCTTCCAACGGCCAGGTGATCCTGTTCATCGACGAGCTGCACACGATCGTCGGCGCGGGGGCCGCGGAAGGGGCCATCGACGCGGCGAACCTGTTGAAGCCGATGCTTGCGCGTGGTGAGCTGCGCGCGATCGGCGCGACCACCCTCGACGAGTACCGCAAGCACATCGAGAAGGACGCGGCGCTGGAGCGCCGGTTCCAGCCGATTCTCGTCAGCGAGCCCACGGTCGAGGACACGATCAGCATCCTTCGCGGGCTGCGCGAGCGGTACGAGATCCACCATGGGGTTCGCATCAAGGACTCGGCGATCGTGGCCGCGGCCGTCCTTTCGAATCGTTACATCACGGACCGATTCCTGCCCGACAAGGCGATCGACCTCATCGACGAGGCTGCGGCCCGGCTGCGCACGGAGATCGACTCCATGCCCGCCGAGCTCGACGAGATCGAGCGCCAGATCCGGCAGCTGGAGATCGAACGCGAGGCGTTGAAGAAGGAGACCGACAAGGTCTCCAAGGAGCGGCTCGCGGCGCTCGAGAAGCAGCTCGCCGGCCTCGCCGAGCGCCGGACGTCTCTGCGGTCGCGCTGGGAGCAGGAGAAAGAGGTGATCGGCCGAATCCGCAGCCAAAAGGCCAAGCTCGAGGAGGTCCGCGCCGAAGCCGACCGTGCCGAGCGGACGGCCGACTTCGCCAAGGCGGCCGAGCTTCGATACGGCAAGGCGGTCGAGATCGAAAAGCAGATCCAGGCGGCGCAGTCGCGCCTCGCCGAGCTGCAGGGCGGTCACGCGCTGCTCAAGGAAGAGGTCGACGAGGAGGACATCGCCGAGATCGTCGGCCGCTGGACGGGGATCCCGGTCTCGCGGCTGATGGAAGGCGAGATCGCCAAGCTGATCAAGATGGAGGAGCGCCTGCACGACCGCGTCATCGGCCAGGACGAGGCTGTCAGCGCGGTCGCAAACGCCGTGCGGCGGAACCGGTCCGGGCTGTCAGACCCGAACCGCCCGGTGGGATCGTTCATCTTCCTCGGGCCGACCGGCGTCGGCAAGACCGAGCTGGCGCGCGCGCTGGCGGAGTTTTTGTTCGACAACGAGCAGGCCCTGATCCGGCTCGACATGTCCGAATACCAGGAGAAGCACACCGTCGCGCGCCTCATCGGCGCGCCGCCTGGCTATGTCGGCTACGACGAAGGCGGCCAGCTCACGGAAGCTGTCCGGCGACGACCGTACTCGGTCGTGCTCTTCGACGAGATCGAGAAAGCGCACCCGGACGTCTTCAACATCCTGCTGCAGATCCTCGATGACGGGCGTCTCACCGACGGGCAGGGTCGCACCGTGGACTTCCGCAACACCGTGATCATCATGACCTCGAACCTGGGCAGCCAGGTCATCCAGGAGATGGCCGGCCGGCCGTTCGAGGAGGTGCGCGATTCGGTGATGGCCGTCCTGCGCGACCACTTCCGGCCCGAGTTCTTGAACCGCGTCGACGAGATGATCGTCTTCCGGCCTCTGACCGAGGACCAGCTGGCCGCAATCGTCGACATCCAGCTGCGCCGCCTCGAGAAGCGGCTGGCGGAACGCCACCTCCAGCTCGTGGTCACGGATGCGGCGCGCAAGCTGCTCGCCCAGCGGGGCTGGGACCCGGTCTACGGCGCGCGTCCGTTGAAGCGCGCGATCCAGCGCATGGTCCAGGACCCCCTGGCGATGATGCTGCTGGAAGGCAGGTTCGCGGATGGCGACGCCGTCGAGGTCGCCGTGCGGGATGGCGAGCTGGCCTTCAACAAGGCCAAGGTCGCAACCCCGGCCGCCTCGCTCTAGTTGCAGGTCGTGCCGTCGGCCGGAAGCTTCAGGTTGATGAGGTACGCGTCTTCGATTTGCTGCGCGCACGTGCTCGCGAAGTACGAGACGTGTCCGTTGCCATTACGGGTCAGGAGGATCGATCCCGCGAGCTGCTGATGGACCGACTGCGCCCATGCGTAAGGCGTGGCCGGGTCGTTTGTCCCACCGACGAGGAGGATCGGAGGCGCGCCGTCTGCACTGAGAGGACCCGGCTGCCCGGTTGGCTTCACCGGCCAGTACGCACAGGCGAGGTTCGAGTACTGGGTCGCCGGCCCAAAAAAGGGTGAGGCTTTGGCAAACGTGGGGCCGAGGGCGTCGTAAACCCCCACCTCGGACGGGACTGGCCGGTCGAGGCAGTTGACAGCGTAGTTGGCGTCGTTCTCATTGCTGTAGGACCCATCGGCATTACGTCCCAGGTAGAGGTCGGACAGCTTCATGAGCACCGACCCGTTGCCCTGGTCCGCAAAAGTGAGCGCCTGGTCGAGATACTGCCACGCGCTCTGGTCGTAGAGCGGTGTGAGCACCCCGATCACAGCGAGCCCGCGCGTGAGCAGTCGATTGCCGACGGGGAGGGGCGTGGTGTCGAGACGCAGCATGAGGGCGTTGAGCTTCGCGCCCGGGTCGCCGGAGCGCCCGTACTGGCAGCTTGTTCGAGCCCTGCAGTCGGCGAGGAACGCCTGGAGATTTCGCTCGAATCCGACCACCTGCGCGAGGAGCAGGTCATTGGCCGAAAGAGCCGGGTCGACCACACCGTCAAGGGCGAGTGCGCGCACGTGGGTGGGGAAGAGGTGCGCGTAGTTCTGGCCTAGATAGGTTCCGTAGGAGAAGCCGAGGTAGGTCAGCTTGGCATCGCCGAGGGCGGCACGAATCACGTCCATGTCGCGGGCGGCGCTCGGTGTGTCGAGGAACGGCAGCAACCCGGCGTTGTGCTGCTGGCATGCAGCGGCGAAGTCCTTGTCGGCCTGGATCGCCTCGAGCTTCTCGGCGGGGTCATCGAGGACCGGGTCGAGTGCGTTGAAGGCGTCCTCGTGTGGCCCGTCGAGACAGTGCACCGGCGAGCTGTCGCCGATGCCGCGCGGGTCGAAACCGATCAGATCGAACCTGATGTTGAGCCCTGCCATCGCGGACGAGTTGTCGCGGAGGAACTGGATACCAGAGGCTCCCGGTCCGCCTGGATTTGTGAGCACCGAGCCGATCCGGTTGGCCTTGTCGGTGGCCGGCTTCATGATGAGCGCGATGCGGATGGTGCCGTTTTCGGGATGGGTGTAGTCGAGCGGCACCGGCACCGTTCCGCACTGGAAGACGCCGCAGATCGTCCAGGCGACCTTGCTTGGAGAAGCTACTGGGCTTGTGCTGGGGCTCGTCTTCGCCTGCTGCGGATTGCTGCGCGTGCATGCGCTGAGCAGGAGGACGGCCGCGATCGCGACTGCCGTGACCCGCGGACCCACCAAGCGAGTCTAGCTGGGTGTGCCGAGCGCCTTCGCGATGCGGTCGGCATCGCCCCGTGCCGGCAGGGGAAACTGCATGCGAGCCACCGGGGTGCCCTGCGGGTCGGTCAGCTCGACCTTGGTCCACAGGAATCGGCGATGGGGGGCTCGGGCGCGCAACTCGGAGCGCGGGACCTGTGCCTCGATCTTGCTGTCCGGGCTCTCGGTTATCAATCCTTTGGTGCCGAGAATCAGCAGACGCTTCGTAGTCAGCACGATCGGTACCTTCTTGGGCGTTACGTAGGCCGTGAACAGGCCGGCGGTTGCGATCGAGACGGCGGCTGCAGTGATCGCCGTCCTCGCCACGGACACGCTGCCGAAGGCTCCGACCGTCGCGACTTCGACGATCTCACCAGGCTCGAGGACAGGTTCCGCCGCGCGCGCGACTTGATCGGAGGTTCGGCTCATGACGGCCAGTCTACGTGACGTTGGCGTTGCGTAGACTCGGGCGCGTGGATCGTGAGGCGGCGGAGAAGATCGTTCGTCGTGACCTGCCTGGAGTAATCAAGGAGATGCTCAAAAGGCTCCCGTTCAAGGCGCCGGACGGCCTTGCCCGGCAGGTCTACGAGACTTCTTTCGAGGGCATGGTCGCTGCACTTCTCGACGGAACGATTCCCCTGGCCTCCGACGGGCGTCTGACGTCCGAATTGGTCGAGGCGACGGGTACGGTCACGCTCAAGCTCCGTGACTCGAACGGCAACATGACGACTCCGCGCTAGAGCCGGGCTTATCCAGAATGTCCTGAGACATCGCGGGAAGGGAGAGATTCGAACTCTCGAGGGAGCTTTACACCCCCTACCCGCTTAGCAGGCGGGTGCTTTCGGCCACTCAGCCACCTCCCCGGTAAGTCTGCGCCGTCGCTCGATTCTATCCGTCACGAGCCCATTTCATACTTAGCACCGAATGGAGGCACCAGGAGGTCCAGGCGCGCCCCCGATGTGGGGCCCCGGCCGCAAGATGGCATTCGGAGCGGCGCCTGGTCCGAGGAGCAAGCTCTGGTACACGCTGGCCGACGGAACCCTCAGCGAGGTGTTCTTCCCAACCATCGACCGCGTGGCCCTGCACGAGCTTCGCTTCTTCGCCTCGGCGGGCGGGGCGCCTCCGGTCGATGACGCCGGCGACGGCCAGCATCGCATCACCTGGCTCGCTCCCGGAGTCCCCGCCTACATAGTCGACAGCACCCATCACGAGTATCGCCTGACCAAGGAGTTCTTCTCGGATCCCGACGAGAACGCCCTACTGATCGCTTGCACGTTCACCCCCGAGCTCCCAGACGTGCGCCTCTACATGCAGGCCTCGGCGCACTGGCAGCCGGGGAGCGAGGGCAACTTCGGCCAGGTCCTCGATACCCATCCGCCCGCGCTCCTGCTCCGCCAGCAGGACGTCTGGATCTGCATCGTCGGTCCATTCAGTCGAGCCACCGTCGGCTACTACCGCAGCTCCGACCTGCAGATCGACCTTCACGACGGCGACGGCTACCTGACCTCCACCTACGAGCGCGCCGGGCCCGGCAACGTCGCGGCGGGCGCCGAGATCGGCATCCGCGCCGGTTCGTTTCAGATCGCGATCGGGTTCGCGCACACGCGAGCGGACGCCGAAGAGGTCGCGCGAACGGTGCTCCAGAAGGGTGCGGGCAACGTGCGGCACGCGTTCGAACGCGCGTGGCGATCGCTACCCGACCTGCCGCCCGCCCTCAGCAAGGTGAGCGGCGACGAAGGCATGCTCGCTCAGGCATCGCTGGCCGTGCTTCGCTGCCTCGAGGACAAGTCGCACGCCGGCGCGTTCGTCGCGTCGCCGGCCGCCCCCTGGGGTGAGTCCAATCACAACGGCAACCAGGTCTACCACCTGGTCTGGCCGCGCGACCTGTGCCGCATCGCCACTGCGCTGCTCGACGCGGGTGACCAGGCGGCGGCCCTGCGCGCTTTTCGGCACCTGCAATCTCGGCAGCGCGCGGACGGTGCCTGGTTTCAGAACTGGTTCATGGACGGGACCCCGCACTGGACATCCACCGAGCTCGACCAGGTTGCGCTTCCCATCCTGCTCGCGTGGCGGCTCGGCACCGCCGGCTGCCTCGACCATGACCCTTACCCCGTCATGGTCCGTCCCGCGGCGCAGTTCATCATTCGCGAGGGACCACTCACGCAGCTGGACCGCTGGGAGGACCTCGGCGGCCTGTCGCCCTCGACGCTGGCGACATGCATCGCAGCCCTCGTCGTCGCGGCGGAGTTTGCGCACGAAGCCGGCGAGCACGTCGCCGCGATGCACCTTCGCGCGGTGGCGGACTACTGGAACGATCGGGTCGAGACCTGGTGTTCCACCCCGGCCGGCCAGTACGTGCGCCTCGCCGGCGATCCCGACCATCGCCCCACCGAAGGCGCGATCGCGCCCGAGTTCCTCGAGCTGGTCAGGTATGGCCTGCGGCGGCCGAAAGACGAGCGCATCCTCCGCAGCCTGCAGGGCGTCGACTCGACTCTCAAGACCAGCCTGCCGCCGGGACCTTCATGGCGACGCTACGTCGGCGACCTGTACGGCGAGAAGGACGACGGCTCGCCGTGGGACGGCAGCGGCCGCGGCCGGTCATGGCCGGTCCTCACCGGCGAGCGCGCGCGCCACTTCTTCTCTATGGGCTTGCCGGCAGCCGAGCTGGTCCGGACGGTGGAGGGCTTCGCGGGTCCGGGCCTCATGCTGCCTGAGCAGGTGTGGGATGCAAGCGACATCCCGAGCCGCGGCCTCTTTTTCGGCAAGGCGACCGGTTCGGTGGCGCCGCTGGGTTGGGCGCATGCCGAGTACCTGGAGCTGCTCGTGACGATCGCGCTGGCAGGCTTCCCGGACATCGTCCTGCCCGCTCGGCACCGGTACACCGAGGGCTCGCCGCAGAACCCGCCGTTCGTGTGGTCCCACCGCCACCAGATCACGCGCCTCCTGGCCGGCCGCCGCCTGCGCGTGCAGCTGCCGCGGCCCGGTGCGGTGCATTTCAGCTTCGACGATTGGAAGACTTTCGCGGAGGTCGACGCCATCGATACGACGCTGGGGGTCTGGGTCGCCGAGATCCCTTCACACAAGCTCGCGGCCGGCGAGCAGCTGTCGTGGACCGCGCATTACGTCACGGGCTGGGAAGGGAAGAACTACGCGCTGACGGTCGACTGACTCTCCGTTAGCGCTCTTCCGGGGGGTCGAGGTCGTCCAGGCGGAGCTCCTTGCCGGCGTCCTCGTCGAACTGGCTGTGGAGCTCGCCGCAGTCGGCGCACCGGTAGTACTCGCCGACGAACCCTTTGTGCCAGACGGCGTAGCTGACGAGGCCGGGCTCCTCGACCAGGATCTCCTGCTCGAGGCGGTAGATGACCTGCTCCCAGCCGCCCGTCTCGATCGCGTCGTCGAGGACGACAACGCAGTACGGATGCGGCTCTCCCCACACCATCGTGACCTCGCCGCGCCGCTCGTCGTCGGCGTTCACGATCGACCAGGCCTCGGCGGCTTGCGCCCGCGTGCTGCGCACCAGCCGCAGCGGGGCCCAGAAGCGCTCAGCCGATTCGCGCTCAGCCTTGTCGTGCTCCGCCTGCGCCTCCTGGAACGCGCTCCACATGCGCAGCAGGTGATTGCGGAATCGGTGGTAGGTGGGCAGGAGCTTGGGCTGCTGCTTGGGCGAGCCGATGAGCTGCTCGAATGCGTGCTCGAACGCCGACTCCACGCGCTCCTGCCGGTCGGCCACGTCAGGCGCCCAGGCCTCGTCCTCGGACAGACGCATGCTCTCGTTGAGCACGATTTCGAAATCGAGCCAGTCGTCCCCGAACTCGGGCACGAAAACGCTCTCGACCAGGTCGGCCAGGCGGTGCTCCTCAAGGAGGGCAGGCGTGACCTTGCCGCGGGCTTCGGGCCATCCCTTCCAGCCCATGACGTTGTGGATCCAGTAGTCGAAGATCGTCACCGCGTACTGGAGCGCCGCGGGGGAGGTCCAGATGCCAGTGGGCCACGTCCGCTTGCCCGTGCGGACCTTGTTGTACAGGGCGATCACCTGTTCTTCGTCGAGGTATTCGGTTTCCAAGGGACTCTCCACTATAGGAATAACCGCCGAGCGACCCTGGGTATAGTGAGTTGCAAATGGCCCCAGCAAAGGGTTTCACGCCCGACCAGGTCGCACGCTACGCCCGGCACCTAATCCTGCCCGAAGTGGGCGGCGCCGGGCAGCGCAAGCTGCTGTCTTCCAGCGTCCTCCTCCTGGGCGCCGGCGGGCTGGGCTCGCCCGCGGCCATGTACCTCGCAGCCGCCGGGGTGGGCAAGATCGGGATCGTCGACTTCGACCGCGTGGATGCCTCCAACCTCCAGCGCCAGCTGCTGCACGGGACGAATGACATCGGGCGCCTGAAGGTCGAGTCGGCCGCGGAGACGCTTCGCAACCTGAACCCGGACGTCGAGGTCGTGCCGATCAACGAGCACCTCAACTCCGAGACGGCGATGCGAATCTTCGCGCCCTACGACGTCATCGTCGACGGCACCGACAACTTCCCCACGCGCTATCTCGCCAACGACGCCGCCTACTTCCTGGCCAAGCCGCTTGTCCACGGGAGCATCCTCCGCTTCGAGGGACGGCTCGCGATGTTCGACGCCGCCAAGGGCACGGGCTGCTACCGCTGCCTCTTCCCGGAGCCGCCGCCCCCGGACGAGGTGCAGAGCTGCGCCGAGGCCGGCGTCTTCGGCGTCCTGCCCGGGATCATCGGCAGCATGATGGCCTTCGAGACGATCAAGTACCTGCTGAGCATCGGCCGGCCGATGATCGGGCGTTACCTGCTGTTCGAAGGCGAGGACATGACCTTCCGCGAGCTGAAGCTGCCGCACAGCAAGACCTGCCCGCTCTGCGGCGACAACCCTACCGTGCACGCGCTCATCGACTACGAAGCCTGGTGTGGCACGCTGGCCGTGGAGCCCTCCGAAGCCCAAGCGGTCTAATCTTCGAGGCTGGATGATCCAGCTCGACCGCCACGACCCAAACAAGCTGGAGAACGCGCGCGCCATCGTGCGCGGCCTGTCCTCGGCCCTGGTCGCCTACTCGGGCGGGGTGGATTCCTCGCTGCTGCTGAAGCTCGCGCTCGATGAGCTCGGAGAGCGAGCGGTCGCGGTGCTGGCGAGCTCGCCGGCTTATCCCGACTCCGAGCAGGAAGAGGCGCGCACCCTGGCCAGGCAGTTGGGTGTGCGGCTGGTCGAGGTGTCGACCAGCGAAGTGGAGTTGGACGCTTACCGGCGCAACAACCCGGACCGCTGCTTCCATTGCAAGGAGGAGCTGTTCGAGACACTCGAGCCGGTGCGCCGCGATCTAGGTCTCGACCACATCGCCTACGGCGCGACCGCCGACGACGCGGACGATCACCGGCCCGGCCACGGCTCCGCTGTCCGCCGCGGCATCCGCTTCCCGCTGCTCGAGGCGGGAATGGCAAAGGCGGACATCCGTGCCGCCGCGCGGCGACTCGGATTACCCAACTGGAACAAGCCTTCGTTCGCCTGCCTCTCCTCGCGCATCCCGCACGGCACCGAGGTCACGGTCGAGGCGCTGCGGCAGATCGAGTCGGCCGAGGCGGCGATCAAGGCGCTCGGTTTTCGGCAGGTGCGGGTCCGCCACCACGGCGAGGTCGCGCGCATCGAGGTCGAGCCCGCTGAGATCGCGCGCCTGGTCACCGAGCGCGAACGCGTCGTCGGCGCGCTGCGGTCGGCCGGCTACAAATTCGTCTCGCTCGACCTCGAGGGCTACGCGACCGGCAGTCTGAACCGGACCTGGAAGCCGACCAGCTAGGGTGGCAGACCGCCGGGTCGTCCTGAGCCTCGACGAGGGGACGACGGGCGCCACGTCGGTCGCCGTCGGCATGGACGGCATCGTGCGCGGCAAGGGCTACGCGGAGATCACGCAGCATTTCCCGCAACCGGGCTGGGTCGAACATGACGCCGACGAGATCTGGTCCGCGGTGAAGGCGAGCGCGCAGCAGGCGCTCCACGCGGCAGGCGCAGGGCCTCGCGACGTGGTCGCGATAGGGATCACGAACCAGCGCGAGACGATCGTGGTGTGGGACCGCCGCACCCTCAAGCCTCTCTCGCGAGCCATCGTATGGCAGGACCGCCGCACGGCCGCCGAGTGCGTCCGATTGCGCGAGGCGGGTCACGAGCAGCGTGTGCGCGAAGTGACGGGCCT
>WNFG01001933.1_pt1 | contig 22068 bp, 13 predicted proteins | sample 5400431 | NCBI WGS metagenome assembly WNFG01 (sample SAMN13153346, study PRJNA577476) | soil metagenome | isolation source: 120 cm saprolite under Douglas fir tree site 2 hole 3 replicate 2 | place: USA:California | collected 2015-04-18 | reverse complement strand
CGTGGTCGCCATTTTTGAGGATGTCTTTGTGCTCGCGGGTATCATCTTCATCATGCTGCGGATGAACTGGTGGCTGGCGCTGATCGCCTTCAGCGTGCTGCCGCTCATCTTCTGGGCGACCATGGTCTTCCGCAAGGTGGTGCGCGATTCCTACCGGCGCATCCGGCTGGCCGTCGCCCGCATCAATTCGTTTCTCCAGGAACACGTGAGCGGCATGGTGGTGCTGCAGCTCTTCAACCGCGAGAAGCGCGCCTATGAGGATTTCAAAAAGGTCAACGAGCTCAACATGGAAGGCTGGAAAGACGCCATCCTCGCCCACGCGATTTATTATCCGGTGGTGGAAGTCCTTTCCACCCTGGCCATTGCGGGCGTTTTCTGGTTCGGCGGCATCCGTGTGATGTTCGGCACGGTAACCCTGGGAGTGCTGGTGGCCTTCATGCAGTACGCGCAGCGCTTCTTCCGTCCCATCATGGACCTCAGCGAGAAATACAATATTCTGCAATCGGCCATGGCTTCGAGCGAGAGGGTCTTCAAGCTGCTCGACACTCCTGCCGACGTCGTCTCTCCGGGTCAGCCCGCCGACGCCCCGGTGCGCGGCAGAATCGAATTCGATCACGTCTGGTTTGCCTATCGCAAGCTCGAAGCCCACGATAAGGACGATAAGAACGGCCAGAACGAAGCGCCGCTTCCCGCCGCAAGCACAAACGGCGCCCAACCCCAGGCATCGGATGGCGACGCATCCCTCTATGACTGGATTCTGCGCGACGTCTCGTTCACCATCGAACCGGGTGAAACCGTGGCCATCGTTGGGCACACGGGAGCGGGCAAGACCACCATCATCTCTCTGCTCATGCGGTTTTATGACGTGCAGCGCGGGAGCATCCGCATCGATGGCGTGGATGTCAGGCAGTTGGAACTGACCGCCCTGCGCCGCCGCTTTGGCGTGGTGCTGCAGGACCCGTTCCTGTTCAGCGGCACCATTGAGAACAACATCCGTCTGGGCTCCGACTGGATCACCGACGAGCAGATCGAAGCCGCAACGGAAAGCGTCAACGTCGCCGACTTCATCCGGAGCCTGCCCCAGGGATTCAGAGAACCGGTGCTGGAGCGCGGCAGCACGCTGAGCACCGGCCAGAAACAGCTCATCTCCTTCGCGCGCGCGCTCGCGCATAATCCGAAGATTCTGATTCTCGACGAAGCGACGTCCAGCGTTGATACAGAAACCGAATTGCGCGTCCGCGAAGCCCTCACCCGCATGGTCGAAGGACGCACCTCGGTCATCATCGCCCATCGCCTCTCGACCATCCAGCGGGCCGACAAGATCATCGTCATGCACAAAGGTCAGCTCCGCGAAATCGGCAGCCATCAGCAGCTGCTCACCCAGCGCGGCATCTATTGGAAGCTGTACCAACTGCAATACAAGGAACAGGAACTGGGCACAGCAGTCAGCGCGGACGATTAGCTTTTTAGCACTCAGCACTCAGCCATCGACGTTCAAATCCAATTCGCGAGGCGCTCTCTTTTGTCATTCCGAACCGCGCAGCGGAGAGGAACCTGCTGTCTGCCGGTTCCGCGGCTCTCGTCGTACCCGCGTTATCTCTGACTGAGACCTTGAAATTTACTTTACTCCAGACGCAAAGCAGGTTCCTCTCCGCTGCGCGGTTCGGAATGACAAGAACGAGCGCACTGTTAAAGGGCCGACAGACTTAATGCGCCCCGAAACGAAACACCACTCCGGTGGCGGCGCGGAAGTCCTTATGCGTTACGTTGTTCAGATTGAGGCTCAAATAATCCGCCTGGACACGCCAGGCGAACCGTTCCGTCACGAAAGTATCGAGCCCGGCGCCCAGGGCCATAGCGAAGCCCGAACCTGAATCCGGCGGTGGCACCCGGAAGAATGAGGATAACTCCATCAAATCCACACTCAGATGAGCTCCTCCGAATAACGCATGCCCAAAGGGCCTGAAATGACCCTTGCGGATAGAAAGCTGAGGACCAAAAGTAAAGGTATGGACTTTGGTGGGAATCTCAATCCCCGGCGTGATTGGACAGGCCGAACACGACCTGGATGGCAGCGTCTTCGGAGTCCCGTAGTAACCTCCGAAATCGGCGACCACCCCCAGATTTGGGGTGGCGTTGAAGATCAATTCGCTGTCCCACCCGTTCAGAAGCGGATGCACTGGCGCTCCCGCCGGGCGTGTCAATTTTGCCAGGGCATAGCCGCCAAAAACTTCAACCCTGGGCGGTTCCTGGGCTCCCACGGACAGGCACGAAACCATCGTTGCAACGAATCCCATCCAAATCGCCGTTCTGCTCCGTAATCCGATATGCATTGATGCTCCTTCGAAAAGAGTTAGCTCCATCCGGAGGCGGAATCCTCCGGTCAGCAGCAGAACGCGCCAACGGCGCAATCTTGCGTACATTTTTTGAGCGAAGTTTATTACCTTGGTGCGGGCCCCTGCACCCGGCTTATGCTACCGATTCCCTGAGTACTGAATGCTAAAACCCCAGCTGCCACTTCAAAAACGACAGCTCCAGCGAAAGCTCATCCACCACCTGGCTGAACGGCCGACCGCCTGAGTGCCCGGCCTTTTCGTCGTACAACAGCAGCACCGGGTGGCCCGAGCTTGTCGCGGCCTGCACGCGGGCTGTCATCTTTCGGGCCTGCTCCGGCGGGACGCGTGTGTCTTCGTCTCCGCTGGTAAACAGCACGGCGGGATATCTGGTCTTCGCCTGCACGTGCTGATAGGGCGAATATGCGTAGAGGAATTTGAACTCTTTAGGTTTTGCGGCGTTGCCGTATTCCAGCAGGGCCGGGGGATTGTTGTTCTTCGTCCACTGGTAATAGCGCACCATGTCGAGATCGGGGTGTTCGCAGATCACCGCCCGAAACAGTTCCGGACGCTGGGTCATCACCGCGCCCATCAGCAGGCCCCCGTTGCTTCCGCCCCAGATAGCCAGCTTTTCGGGATTGGTGTATTTGTTTTTGATCAGCCACTGGGCGGCGGCGATGAAGTCGTCAAACACGTTTTGTTTTTTGTCGAGCATGCCCGCCTTGTGCCAGGCTTCGCCGAACTCCGAACCGCCGCGCAGATTGGCCACGGCGTAGACGCCGCCCTGCTCAACCCACCAGGCGGCCGTCGATCTGAAACCCGGGAGAAGGCTGACGTTGAAGCCTCCGTAGCCATAGAGGATCGTGGGCGTTTTTCCGTCAGGCTTGTAGCCTTTGCGGTGGACCAGAAACATGGGGACGCGCGTCCCGTCTTTGGATGAATACCAGACCTGCTCCATCTCATAACGGTCGGAATCGAAGGGAATGGGATTGCGGAACCAGAGGTCGCGCTTCCCGGTGGAAACGGCGTAACGATAAATGGAACCGGGATCGGTGTAGGAAGAAAAATGGAGGATACCTTCTTCCTGATCGGCGCGGCCGTAAATGCCGGCCGAGCCGGCGAAAGGCAGAGCGACCTCGCCCAGCGGTTTGCCATCGAGCGAAAAGATGGCGATACGCGAGGTCACGTTGTGCAGATAGTTTACGAACAGCTTTCCGCCGATGATCGAGAAGTCTTCCATGGCATCGGCGGAGGCCGGAATAATTTCCCGCCACTTTTCCCGCGCCGGATCGCGCAGGTCGATCTTAAGAACTCTGTACTTCGGCGCCTGCCAGTCGGTCATCGCGATCATGAAATCGCCGACAGTCTGTGCCCTGAAATGCGCATCGATTCCGGTGATGATCGGTTTGAAGGGCCCGCCCTCGGCGAGATCCTGAATAAAAACCTCATTCTTCGCCCAGCCCGACTGCGCTTCAGCCTGCAGATAACGCCCGTCTTCGGAAACACCGGCGCTGACCCAGGTGTCGGGTCCGTAGCCCTTGCCGAATATTTCAATATCTTTGGCCGGGTCCGTGCGCAGCGCATGATAGTAGATGCGCCTGCCCGTATCGCGACGGCCGAGACCGTAATAGAAACCGGTCTTGTCCTTCTTCCACGAAGCGCCCGCATACAGTCCGCGCGGAAGAACGTCGGGCAGATCATGGCGGGAGTCGAGGTCCATCACGTGGAGTTCGATCTCGTCCTCACCGCCGCGGCGCACGCTGTAGACGAGCAAACCGGCGTCGTCGGAGATGTCCACCATGGCCACGGTCGTAGTGTGATCGGCGCTCATGGAGTGGGGATCGAGCAGCAGCTCATCCGGTCCGCCGGGACCTTTACGCCGGTAAATGCTCGACAGGTCCTGGTCGGCGCCCTTCTTCGTGAAAAAGTACCAGCCGTTGATCAGCCAGGGCGAGCCGACCGTATCGTGCCGCAGCATCTCGGCGAGCCGTTTGGATACCGCGGCGCGCCCCGGCAGGCCATCGAGAAGTCCGTGCGAGTATTTATTCTGTTCGGCCACCCATTTCCGCGTCTCGTCGCTCCCCTGCTCTTCCAGCCACCGATAGGGGTCCGTGATCTCCACTCCGTGAATCGTTTCGCGCACATTGTCCTGGCGCGTTGCGGGCGGAGCCGGAGCTTCGGCGGGAGCAACAGCCGGACCCTGAGCCCGTCCCAGGAGCGAAAAAGCAAGCAGAGCGATGGCAGACAATCGGGTTCGCATGGTAGTCAGTATTTGGTATTTGGAAGGTTGAGCCTGTCAGGTTTGAAAGGGCTCTCAATAACAGCGTAAAAGATCGTGGTGAAAACTGAGTGCTGAAAACTGAGTGCTGAATGCTGAACCCGGCAAGTACCAAATACCAACTACCAACTACCAGCGACGAAATACAGAACTCCGACTTCCACGCTAATGCAATAATCATCCCTGATGAATTTCCTCCTCTCGGCCGGTGAGGCTTCCGGCGACAATTACGGGGCGCAGCTTGTCGAGGCTTTGCGCCGGCAGTCGCCCGGATCGACCTTCTTCGGAATGGGGGGCGAAAAGATGCAGGCCGCCGGCTGCGAATTATTGGTCCACGCCGACGACGTGGCGGTGGTCGGGCTGGCTGAAGTCGTCACTCATCTTCCCGCGATCTACGGCAAATTCAAGGGACTGGTGGCGGAAGCCCGCAAGCGCCGTCCCGACGCCGCGATTCTCATCGACTTCCCGGACTTCAACCTGCGCCTCGCCCGCGCGCTGCATCGGCTCGGAATCCCGGTCTTCTATTTTGTCAGCCCGCAGATCTGGGCATGGCGTTCGGGACGTGTGCGCCAGATTCGGCGGCATGTCCGCAGGATGATCGTTATTTTCCCCTTCGAGCAGGAGTTCTACCGCAGACACGGCGTTGAAGTTTCCTACGTCGGCCACCCCCTGGCTTATCTTCCGCCGCCGGAGATTTCCCGCGAAGAGTATGCGCGGCGCCACGGACTTGAGGCCGGACGAGAGTGGATCGCTCTGCTGCCTGGCAGCCGCAGGAAAGAAGTCCTTATGAATCTCCCCGCGATGCTTCAGGCCGGAGAAAAACTGGGCCGCCAGTATGATTTTGTTCTGCCAGTGGCCTCCACGCTCCAGCGGGAGTTTCTCCAGGAACAGCTGCGCGCCAGTTCGCTGCCGGTCAGGCTGACCGAAAACGCGATGGCGGCGATGAAATTTTCACGCGCCTCGGTCGTGGCCAGCGGCACGGCCACCGTAGAAGCCGCGCTCTCGGGGACTCCGTTTGTGGTGGTCTACCGTCTCACGCCTCTGACCTGGCTCGCCGGACGCCGCATGGTGAACCTCGACACCTTCGCGATGGTCAATCTGATCGCGAGCCGGCGCGTGGTGACCGAGCTGATCCAGAATGACTTCACCCCCGAAAAGGTCCTGAGCGAACTGGAGGCAATCATCCCTGAAGGCCCTCGCCGCCGGCAGATGATCGCCGATCTCAGCGAGGTAAGGGACCGCCTGCGGGATCGCAAGGATGGCGAAGACCCCATCGCCAGGGCGGCGCGGGAGATTCTGAATGAAACAGTCCGCTGAAAAATGTCGAACAGACCGGAGAAAGGGTGGCTTCAGTTGTACGGCCTTAGCCACATCACCGGACATGTCCTAAAGGTCAATGGTCGACCACTGATGGGAAAATCCGAAGTTACAATATTTTAAATACCCCTTAAATGATTCGATGATAATGCATATTTTTTGGCGGATGAAAAATTTTTCATTTCTGAAACCCCGCAATAACAAGTGTCATGCATGCGGGGTAATCTTCACTGTAATCAACAAGAAAACACGATTGAGAATCCCGGTTCACAAATTGATTACAAATTGATGTCTCAGCTTGCCCAATGGAATCAGAGTTGCTATCTTACAGTGAGCCCGTCGATTTCACGCCTGTGAAGTGAACACGTTTGATGGGTCCCACCAAGGCAAAGTCTTAAGTCTCAGAAAAACTCGACCTACAGGAGAAATTGCATGAAAAAACTGCTTCTGGCAGCTCTTTGTGTTTTTGCACTCTGCTCTATGACCGTGGCGGCATCTGATGATGACCGGAACACCTTCCACGCCACCCTTCGGGGCATTAACGAAACGCCGGGTCCGGTGGCAACGCAGGCGACGGGAACTTTCGACGCCACGCTCAGCGCTGACGGCGCCACCCTCACCTATACTCTCACCTACAACAATCTGAATGCTCAGGTGCTTGTCTCGCATATTCATTTTGGATTTCCCAAAGAGACCGGCGGAATTATGGTGTTTTTGTGCGCCACAGCGGCCGCCCCTGCTCCTGCTGCCGCTGGTACAGTACCGACCTGCCCGGATACTACCTCCGGCACGGTAACTGGCAGCGTCTCAGCAGCCAATGTCGTTGGCCCGAACAGCCAGGGCATTACGCCAGGCGCGGACTTTGACAAAGTGATCCAGGCACTGCGTACAGGTGTGGCCTACGCCAACGTCCACTCCACTCGCTCCCCGGGCGGGGAGATTCGCGGGGTTGTTCATCGTGGCGATGGCGACAGGGATGACCGGCAAGAGAGACACGAAAGGTAAGTTCAATCATGTTGTTTGGAAAGCCTCGCTGTTGGCGAGGCTTTCTTTTTTCGACTCCCGATCCTGCCGCTGGTGAGCGTGCATTTCCGATTCACACAGATAATGGCCGACCACAAAGAAAGCTGCGGCAATTCGTGCAAGAAAAGACAAAACACCGGCACGAAGTTTCCTTCGCGATCTTTGGTGATGCACTGGAATTTGCGCCGCAACAAGCGACTCCGAATGCCGGATTCGCGCAAAATACCAACTACCAACGACCAAATACCATACCCTGCCCGCACCCCGCCCGCTCGGTTTTTATGACCTCGCCAGTGGTGCAATTACATCTTTTTTGCAACAATTTACATCTAAGTCCTTACTGCCCGCAGATGTGGAGAGATTCATGCCAATTGCACGACGACCTTTGCGACGTGCTTTCAGTTTATTGGGTTTGCTGTTTTCGCTGATTCTTCCCGTTCTGGGGGCTGAAAAGCCGCGAGTCCGGGCCGAGGACTACGTCATCGATGCCGAGATTTCTCCGAAAACCCATAAGCTGAGCGCGCACGCCAAAGTGCGGTTCACAGCGCTTGAGGAAGTCAACTTCGCGACTTTTGAGCTGAACAACGCCCTGCGTCCGAGCCGCATTCTCGACGCTGCTGGGCACACGCTTGCCGGCGAACGCATCAGCCAGGAAAACGCCATCCGCGTCAACTTTCCCGCCAGCCTGGCCAAAGGCTCTTCGAACACCATTACCTTTGAATATGAAGGCACGCTGGCCACCGCCGACGACAGCCCGGTGGAAGGGCTCAAGCTGGCCTACGTGGGCGACGATATTACCTATCTGCTGTATCCGGGGCGCTGGTTCCCGGTCACCAATTACGGCATCGACCGCTTCACCGCCACGATCAACATAACGGCTCCGGCGGGCATGCTGGTGGTGGGCAGCGGCACGTCGAGCACCAAAGGCAACACCACGACCTTCAGTTGGCAGAAGCCGAGTTTCCCCGGCACCATTATTGCCGGGGCGTTCGATGTCACTTCGTCCGGCAATACGCGCGTCTATGTGCGTGCGGGCAAAAAGCCGTATGCGGCGACTTACGCTGAGACGGCCGCAAAGGAACTTGAGTATTTCTCGAGCATCTATGGGCCGTCGCCATCGCCCGTCTTGAAAGTGGTCGAACTGCCCGATGACACGGTTCCTATGTGGTGGGCGCCGGAAATCGCCGCGCTGGCCGGTCGCGACATCACCGGCAAAGTCAATTACCGGCTGCTGGCCGACTGCGTTGCTCATCAATGGTGGGGCGCAACCGTCAGCGCCGCAAGCAAAGACGATTGGTGGCTGGTGGATGGCGGCGCGCGCGCCTCGGAGATGCGCTACGTGCAGAACGCGGCGGGCGACCAGGCCTTTGAGGACGCAACCCGCGACATGGCCGTGGGCGCCCTGGCCTACGACACCACTCCGCTGGGCAGCATCGGCAGGCTCGACACCTTCTCACCGGAATTCCAGGCCCTGGTCACCGACAAGGGCGGCATGATCTTTCACATGCTCCGCTGGGTCATCGGCGACGCGCCTTTCGATAAAACCGTCAGGGAGTTTATGAGCGCGTTCGGCGGGAAGCCGGCGCATGTCAGCGATCTCCAGGCCATTGCCGAAAAGAATTGCAATGAAAACCTTACCTCGTTCTTTTCCCAGTGGGTGGATGGCACCGGCGCTCCTGAGTTCAAGATGAAGTACACGATTCTGCGCGCGCGCAAGGGCTTCCGCGTGGTGGGACAGATATCCCAGGACCTCGATCTGTTCCGCATGCCCGTGGAGCTCAAGATCGACACCGATGGCCAGAGCGAGATCAAGCGCATTGAAGTTGTGGGCACCGATTCGCAATTCTCGGTCGAAACATTCGGCAAGCCGCGCAGGCTGACTCTCGACCCCAACAACTGGGTGCTCAAGAACTCTTCGGACCTGCGGGTCCGCATCGCCATCCGGCGGGGGCAGGAGCTCACCGCGCAGGGCAGCCTGGCGGAGGCCCTGGCTGAATTCAACAAGGCCCTCGAAGCCAACAAGAACAGCTCTCTGGCCCACTACCGCATCGCGGAAGTCTTCTTCCTGCAGCGCAACTTCCAGGCCGCCGCCAATGCCTATCGCGACTCCATCAACGGCGACGGCGAGCCCCGCTGGACCGAAGTCTGGAGCCACGTGCAGCTGGGCAAGATCTTCGATGTGACCGGCCAGCGCCAGCGCGCGGTCAATGAATACCGCCAGGCCATTCAAACCAACGACAATACCCAGGGCGCTCTCGACGAAGCCCGCAAGTATCTCGAAACGCCGTATCAGCGGCCAAAGGAATCGCAGTAGAGAGGTAAAATCAAGACCTGAAACGCAGAGGAAGCGGAGGAAGCAGAGGATTTTAGGAAATATGTCGTGAAGCTGACAGTAATCTCCCATGTCCGCCAAAATATCCGGCCCTCGTTACAACCCCAAAAATCCTCCGCTCCCTCTGCTTCCTCTGCGTTGATGCTTTTGCTTTTTGATGGACGGGATCGCGGACAGAGGTCACTTACATGAGAATTCGCAGTACATCTCCCTTCCGCAAAACGCAATTCCTTCTGGTGCTTCTGCTGCTCTTCGTTCCCGCCCTCCACGCCTTTCAGGACCCGACCATCTCGGTCAAAGTGAAGGTCGTAAATCTGTTGGCCACGGTGCGCGACAAGCACGGGCAGATCATTCCCAATCTGACCAAAGACGATTTCACGCTGACCGAAGACGGCCGCCCTCAGACCATCGCTTTTTTTTCACGTGAAAGCGATCTTCCGCTCACGCTGGGGCTGCTGGTTGACACCAGCCTGAGCCAGGGACGAGTGCTGGAAGAGGAGCGCGCCGCCAGCTACAGTTTTCTCGATGAAATGCTGCGCAAAGATAAAGACCAGGCTTTTCTGATTCATTTCGATTTTGAAATTGAACTGCTCCAGGACATCACCTCATCGCGCAAACAACTCGGGGATGCCCTCGGCCTGTTGCGGATGCCTAAGCCTCCGGATGACAACGGGCCTCCGCAGACCGGCGGTGGAGGAGGCGGCCGCCGAGGCCGCCATGGACACGGCGGAAGCGGTACCGCGCTCTATGACGCCGTTTACCTCGCCAGCAATGATGTCATCAAACTTCAGGACGGCCGCAAAGCGCTCATCATTCTCTCCGATGGAGTGGATCAGGGCAGTAAGGTCAGCCTGGCGACGGCCATCGAATCGGCGCAGAGGGCCGACACCGTGGTCTATTCGATTCTGTTCTCCGATGAAACATTCTATGGCGGCATGGGCGGCGGCTGGCCGGGCGGCATGGGACGGCACGGAGGAAGGGGTGGTCCGCGTTTCCCCCCTGAAGACCGCCCAAACGGAAAAAAGATACTGGAAAAGCTGGCGAAGGAAACCGGTGGCCGCATGTTCGAGGTGTCGAAGAAAGAAACTGTCGAAAAAGTCTACAGCCAGATCGAAGACGAACTGCGAAGCCAGTACAGCATCGGCTATACGCCCGAGAAAGACGCCCACAGCGGATATCGAAAAATCACGCTCAGGGTAAAAGAGAAAAAACAGATCGTGCAGACGCGTGAAGGGTATTACGCGGAGTAAAGCTGATTTGGTAATTGTGTAATTTGGTAATTGCGGAATTAAAACCCCATCGACCCCGCAATTCGCTGGTTTTCAATTACCCAATTACCAAATTCCTCGCTCCGTATTACCACGCCCTAAATTCTTGCTTTTTGCGCAAATTTTGGGTCACTGGCCGGACGCTTGCGGCAAATCAGAACTTCTGTGTCCTCGTTTTTCTGCTGGAGAGAGAAGTCCGAAATATCGAGGCTCCGGCTTTGAGTCCAACCACGAACCAGCGGTCCGAATAGATCCCATTTTATTTTTTCTTCTCCGTGGCTCAGTGCCTCCGTGGTGCAAAGGTTTTGTCTTTTTATTTCCCTTTCAAAAACTTCCCTTCCTGCAATTCCGCGAACGCCTGCTGCAGCTGCTCCTGGGTATTCATCACGATCGGTCCGTACCAGGCAACGGGCTCCTCCAGCGGTTTCCCTGAAACGAGAAGGAAGCGTATCCCTTCTTCTCCGGCCTGCACCGTAACCTCGTCGCCGCGGTCGAAGACCACCAGCGAGCGATTGTCCGCCTCCGTCGGCGGCGTGGTATCGGACCATTTGACGAACTCGGTCGGCACCGCCAGCGGGCCGGAGGCGTTGCAGAACTTTCCGCTTCCCGCGAAGACGTAAGCGAATGCATGGCGCGTAGTTTCCACCGGCAGCGTCTTCTTTCGTCCGGGCGCAACCGATACATCGAGATAGATCGGATCGGCGGCGATGCCATCGACCGGGCCCTTTTTACCCCAAAAATTTCCGCAGACAATCCTGACATGAGTGCCGTCGTCATCCGTCAGGTCCGGAATATCGGGGGCCTTCACTTCCTGATAACGCGGTGCTGTCATCTTGAGCGTCGATGGCAGGTTTGCCCACAGCTGGAACCCGTGCATCCGACCCGCCGGATCGCCTTTGGGCATCTCCTGGTGGATGATTCCGCTTCCGGCAGTCATCCACTGGACGTCGCCGGCGGCGATGGCGCCATGGTTGCCCATGCTGTCGCCGTGCTCGACGGTCCCGGCCAGAACGTAGGTGATGGTTTCGATGCCGCGGTGAGGATGCCACGGGAAGCCCGCCAGATAATCTTCAGGAACGTCATTTCGAAAATCATCGAGCAGCAGGAACGGATCGAACTCTTTCGTGTTGCCGAAGCCGAACGCCCTGCGCAGATGTACGCCCGCGCCTTCGAGTGTGGGCTTGGACTTGATGAGCTGTTTAACAGGCCGAATAGACATCTTGCCTCCGGTATAAAAAGTTTATGCGGTTACGGGGCACAGGGCAAATAGCAATTGGCACTCAGCAGTCAGCAGTCAGCATTCAGCCATGAAACCTTTTCGCGAGCTCTTGAAAAACCGATACCCCCCAGAAGAAGTTACGAGCCTGGTTTCTTTGATTACCCCAAAACGTTTCATGGCTGAATGCTGAATGCTGAGTGCTGAATGCTTTCGTCAAATCTTTGATTCCACTAATGCTTTTCACCTTCGCTGCCGATAGGGCACTGTGACGGAAGTCTCGACCGGGCGAGCTGTCGGGGAATCCAACCCTGACAGGCAGCGGGAATTTTGCGCCTTTCCACACCCGACGACGGACGATCCAGGCACAATTACTCCGGTGGAGGCCGACTACCATCCCGCAATCTTTGCCTTCCTATATCACGATGTTCGCAGTCGCATCGGTGATTGGAGTTTTTCTCTCAATCAACCGGCGCGGCGGCTCCGATCGAATTCGCTACTGGATTGTCGCGTGGACTCTGGTCCTCGTCCATTTCGGAGCGCAGATCGCGTCCGGGCTCTATACCGGGATTGCCGGCACGTTCGCGGTCTCGGTCAGCATCAGCACGCTCGAACTGGCGGGCGTCGTTCTGCTTCTGTCGCTCTCGCTGACCTTTAAAGACCGTAAGGCGAACCGATATCTCGGCTGCATCATCGGCGGCCCGCTGATGATCTATGTAAACTGCCTGATCTGGAACGTTCAGTCCCGGTGGATTTTCGTTCTGTGCATCCTCGTCACAACCGCCGGAGCCATGTCGCTCTACATCCGCTTCATCCGCAGCCTGACCCCGGTGATGTTCTTCATTACGGCGTGGTGCGCTGTCACCGCCGCATGGCTTATCCGGGATGTTCAGACCGGCGACGGGTCGCTGGCCCTCTATTTTTCTCTGACCGGGCTGTTCACCATCTGCGGCTTGATCTTCTGGCGGAGTTTCAGAAGATTTTCGGCGGGAGTGGTCCTCAGCTCCTTCGGGTTCCTCGCCTGGGCCGCTGTATTTCCCACCGCATTGTTTCTCGCGACCCATCATCCGGAAATCAAAATCCATCCCGAGATGTGGAACATACCGAAGTTCTTCGTGGCCGTGGGCATGCTTCTGACCCAGATGGAAACGGAATCGATCAAGGCCGGCGCCATGGCGCTGAATTACAAATCGCTGTTCGAGCTGAATGTGGCGGCGGTCTATCGCATTTCCCTGGAGGGGCAGCTGCTCGACTGCAATCCGGCATTCCTGCGGATGTTCGGATTCAGCTCCCGGGAGGAGGCGCTGACCACCAATACGCGGGATTTGTATGCGGTCGCGGGCGACCGCAAGCGCTATCTCGACGACATTTGCGAACGCGGTTATGTGCACAGTTACGAAATCCGGACACGCAAAAGAGACGGCACTTACTGCTGGATCTCGGAAAGCGCCACTCTGATGCGCGAGGTTGAACCCCCCGTCATCCTCGCCACGGCCGTCGATATCACGCCCAGGAGAGAGGCGGAAGCGGCCCTGCGCAGTTCGGAAGAGCGCTTTTCGACGATCTTCCGCAAGAGCCCGATCATGTGCGCCATCCTGCGGTTCGATAACGGCGCCTTCCTCGATGTGAATGAAACCTTTCTGGAAGTGATGAATAAAACCCGGGAGGAAGTGATCGGCAAAACCGGGGTCGACGTCGGTTTCTGGCAGAACGAGGAGCAGCGCGGCGAATTCGCCCGGCAGTTGCGTCTGCAGGGCTCGGTTCAGAACATACGCGTAACATTTCGCGATGGAAAGGGCAGGCAGAAGGAAGGTCTTTATTCCGCCGAGTCCGCCGAGGTTGGCGGGATGGAATGCATCATCGGAATGATGACCGATATGACCGACTACAAGGCCCTGGAAGACCAGTTGAGGCAGACCCAGAAGCTGGAAGCGATCGGCCGCCTGGCGGCCGGAATCGCGCATGACTTCAACAACGTTCTCTGCATTATCAAGGGCTTTGGAGAACTGGTGGTCTCGCACATTCAGCACGACCGGAAAATCGCGCGCTACCTGAACAATCTTCTGGAGGCCGTGGAGCGGGGCGCGGGGCTGACGCAGCAATTGCTGACCTTCAGCAAGACCCAGCGGCTGCAGAAAACCGAATTTGAAGCGGATGAAGCGGTACAGCGGATTGCGAAACTGCTGCTGCCGCTGCTGGGCGAAGACATCCTGCTCTCCGTAACGGCGGAAAGCGGACAGATGGTGGAAATGGACCCCAGCCAGTTCGAGCAGATCGTCGTCAACCTCGCGGTCAACGCCCGCGACGCCATGCCCCGGGGCGGACGTCTTTCCATTGGCACTTCCTTCATGCCCGGCAAACTCGCGCACGGAGCCATTCGCCTTACCGTCAGCGACACAGGCTGCGGAATGAGTGAAAGCACCAGGAGAAGGCTGTTCGAACCTTTCTTCACGACCAAACCCGTGGGCAAAGGCACTGGCCTGGGCCTGGCGACCGTGTATGGCATCGTCACCCAGGTGGGGGGAGAGATCACCGTGGAAAGCTCAGAGGGCCTCGGTTCGACGTTCGTTCTGTTCATTCCGGCGACCGCGCCGGCGCAACGCGCACAGATTCCTGAGCAGGCCGCTTCCGCCATCGCCGATTCTGTCAGCCATGGCACGATTCTGGTGGTGGAAGATGAACCGCCCCTGAGAGACGCCTTGTATGAATACCTTACGGAGTCCGGCTATACCGTGAGAGTCGCAGCCAACGGGAAGGAAGCTCTCGCAATCGCAAAGACCTTCGCTCAGGAATTGAAAGTGGTAATCACCGACGTGGTGATGCCTGAAATGAGCGGCTGGGACCTGGTGCAGGAACTGAAGAGGAAAAACTACGACTTCGAATATATCCTTGTATCGGGCTACGCCGACGACAGGATACTGCAATATGGGGTCAAAACCGCCGGCCTCTCCTTCCTGCAGAAGCCATATTCATTCCCCGGATTGATTTCCATGGTGGAAGAGAAGATGAAGTCGGAACGACCGGAAAAATCCCTTATCGCTCACGGATGATCGCCGGATTGAAGTTCACGCCGCCTCGAAGCGATGGAACTGCGAATTCAGCGAATTATGCTCACTCTGTCGGGACCGGAGTATTTTCGCGGCGTTTTTCATTCATACTTTCGGAAGTCGATAGAGCCTTGCTTAGGAAGATAAACTGCCCGCATTCCCTTAAGAGCTAAGCCCCGGGCAACCGCCCCGCGGCTACCCGTCAAAAAAACCAGACATCAGGCCCGGCAATGATGTACCGTACTACCCCAGGAGGGCCATATCAAAACCATTCCCGCGCCGATACCTTCCTATATCACTATCTTCGCCATCGTCTCTGTGATCGGGGTATTCCTTTCGATCAACCGACACAGCCGATCGGACCGGATGCGCTACTGGATAACCGCCTGGGTCCTGGTGCTTATCCACTTCATCGCGCAACTCGCGTCCGGGAACCTGGCGGGTATTGCCAGAAAATTCGTGGTGTCGGTGAGTACCAGCGCTCTGGAACTGGCGGGCGTCGTCCTGCTGCTGTCGCTCTCGATCACCTTCGAGGACCGGAAGATCAATCGATGCCTTGGCGCGATCATCGCGGTCCCGTTGCTGATCTACGTCAATTGTCTGGTCTGGGACGTCAGCGCCCACTGGATCTATCTGCTGTGCATTGTCGCCACTACGGCCGGGTCGTTACTTCTATATATTTTCTTCCTGCGCAGGCTGAGCGTCTTTCTGCTGCTCATCACGGGCTGGTGCGTCTTCACCGCCGTATGGCTGATCCGGGATGTGCAGACCGGCGGAGCCGTGTTGATCCTGCACTACTCTCTCACTGGGCTATACGGAATTTCGGGGTTGCTTTTCTGGCGAATCTATCGGCGATTCTCCGCGGGAGTTATCGTCAGTTCATTCGGACTCCTGGCCTGGGCCGCGGTATTTCCCACCGCCACCTTTCTTGCAACGCATTACCCCGCGATCGTCATCCATCGCGAGCTGTGGAATATCCCGAAGTTTTTTGTTGCCATCGGTATGCTTCTGACACTGATGGAAGATCAATCCATCGGGGCCCGCGCCCTCGCCTTCAACTATAAGTCGTTATTCGAACTGAATCTGGCCGCGGTTTACCGCATTACGCTGGACGGGCGGCTGCTGGATTGCAATCCCGCCTTCCTTCGAATGTTTGGCTTTGCCTCCAGAAGCGAGGCGCTGGCGACCAATGCGCAGGATTTATATGTGGTTCCTGAGCGCCGCCAACAGTACGTCAGAGACCTTTGCGAGCGGGGCTGCGTGAATAACTACGAAATCGAACAGCGAAAAAGAGACGGCACGCCGTTCTGGATCTCGGAAAGCGCCGCTTTGATCGATACCGCGGAGAGCCCGGTCATCCTGGGCACGGCCGTCGATATCACCCCTAAAAAAGAAGCCGAATCGGCCTTCCGCCGGTCGGAAGAGCGTTTTTCCACGGTCTTCCGCAGGAGCCCGATCGTGTGCGCGATCCTCAGGCTTGAGGACGGAGTTTTTCTCGATGTGAACGATACATTCCTGAAAATCATGCATAAATCCAAAGACGAGGTGCTCGGCAAAACCGGCCTCGACCTCGGCTTCTGGAAAGATCGGGAACAGCGCAATGATTTTGTGCGCCGGTTACGGCTGCACGGATCGATTCAAAACCTGGCTGTGACATTCCGGGACGGAAAAGGCAAACAACGAGAAGGGCTTTATTCCGCGGACTGCGCGGACGTGGGCGGAGTGGAATGCGTCATTGGAATGATGACCGATGTAACCGACTACAAAGCGCTGGAAGAGCATTTGAGGCGAACGCAGAAGCTGGAGGCGATCGGCGGACTGGCGGCCGGGATCGCCCATGACTTCAACAATATCCTGGGCATTATTCAGGGCTTTGGAGAACTGGTGGCCCTCAAGGTCAGGGACCTGCCGAAAACCGCAAAACACACGCAGAATATTCTGGAGACTGTCTCCCGGGGAAGTGAACTGACCAGGCGCCTTCTGACTTTCAGCAGCAACCAGCCGCTGCAGAAAACCAGATTCAATGCGGATGAAGCGGTGCTGAAGACAGCGGGATTGCTGGTGCCTCTGCTGGGCGAAGACGTTATCCTCTCCATCGTGACGGAAAGCCGGCAGATGGTGGAAATGGACCCCGGCCAGTTCGAACAACTCATTGTGAACCTGGCCGTCAACGCCCGGGACGCCATGCCCCGGGGCGGTCAACTCCACATCCGTACGTCGTTCGAATCCAACGGACCCTCGCAAGCCGTCGTCCGGCTGGCCGTCAGCGATACAGGCTGCGGCATGGATGAGGTCACCAAAAGACGGCTTTTCGAGCCCTTCTTTACGACCAAGGGCGTCGGCAAGGGTACGGGCCTCGGACTGGCCACCGTGTACGGCATCGTCCGGCAGATCGGCGGCAATATTACCGTGGAGAGCCAGGAGGGCGCCGGCTCCACCTTCACTCTGCACATTCCGTCTGTCGGCGGCGGGAATGAAAAGCCGGTCCCGGAGCAGGCTTCTGCAACAGAGGCCGGCGCCGGCCTCATCGGGCCCGGCGGCATTTTGCTGGTGGAAGATGAAGTCGCCCTTCGAAACGCGGTGTACGAATTCCTGGTTGAGTGTGGATACAATGTGCGCGTAGCGGGCAATGGGAAGGAGGCTCTGGCGATTGCACGAACATTCACCGACGAAATCAAACTGGTGATCACCGACGTCGTCATGCCGGAAATGAGCGGCTTTGACCTTGTGCAGGAATTGAAAAGAGAGGCCCGCCCTTTCGAATACCTCTTTGTGTCGGGCTACGCCGATGACACCATTCTGCAATACGGCGTTAAGACCTCGGGCGTACCCTTCCTTCAGAAGCCTTACTCGTTCGCCAAACTGGTCGCCATGATCAGAGAGCTGATGAGCTCCGAAAAACCGGAAACTCCCGCGGCCAAAGTTGGTAATTAGCAATTGGCAATTGGCAATGGATTTGCCCTAAAACTCCGCTTATAACCAGACTTTTTAGGCAGGACACAGCACTTTAAAGGCAAGCGTTTTTCACGGTTCCTGATGTAATCTCGCCATTGAAACGGAACGCGCCCGGTGTTGAGACCGGACGCGCTCCTGACCACCATCCCTGGATTGGAGGAACAATGGCTGCAAGCAATATTACCAGCGACAAGAAGCCGCAGATTTACGACTTGATTTACCGCATGAACGCTTCATTCGCCCGCGCCACGCGCAACCTGTTTGAACTTGAAAAAACGGGCATCTTTGATGCTCAGATGATGAGCCGGATTTACAACGAAACCAAAGAAGCGCAGTCCGGCGCAAATTTTCACCTGCTCGAAGCACTTCAACAGATCGAGCAAAAAGACTGGGCGCGGTTCGGGCGGCGATCTCGACCGTCAGCGGAATAACCGCAAGCGCACGTCAAACCAGGAGCCCGCTTCGGCGGGCTTTGCCTTTGGAGAAAAATGTCGCCACAACCAAGAACAGGTCAGGCGATTAGTGCGCTCTTAGTTGTTATTGTCTATGTCGTTGTAATCGGAACACTTCTTGGCGGTTACCCCTTTAGGATTGGAGGGGGCGGGGGTGGCAGGATAAAGGTGCAATAGTGAGTCCAATGCTCCACGTGAGCGAAATCGGTATATTCGACCTTGGCGTACATGACAAAAAAAATGGCCGACCCCATAAAATCATCCAACTCTTTTTTTGTAAACACTTTCGGAACGAACTTATCTCCTGCGGACTCATCCATCATGACAACTTGAGCGTCTTCGGGAGTGTTGGGATACATCATTCCCAGGGAGATATTCATGCGCTGGATTGGATATTCGAGCTTTGGGCTCTCTCCGTTAATAACTTTCTCAATTACAAAATCACCATGGATGGATTTAGCTGGAGTTTTCCCGTAGTCGACCATGTGTACCTTCACTGCGGGAGCTTCTCCCACCTTCATAAAAATAGGCATATCTGTGGATATTTTTATCCAAGGACGTTGATCAATCTGAAATTGCTTTCTCGTGCCCTCAACGCTTTGACGGGTCAGGCTTCCCTGCCACCAAGTAATTCCGGCGTAGACGATGACAGCAAGAAGCGTCACCACTTCGAGAAGCAGTTTGTGGGTTTCACGTCGCCGATCTTCCTCGCGCTCGGCTATGTGTGCAGTTGTGTCTTCTTTGCGCTCGGCATTATGTTGCTTTATAAGACTCTCAGGGGGGTGCGCTTCGATGGCACCCCGCTCGTGAATATCGCCGTCATGTTTTTGTTGCTTGCCGCTATCTTTATTTGGGTTGGTCAATGGTGCCTTTTTCTATACTCGGATTTCTGTCGTGACATAGACTTACGAAGGCGAACGTAGCAAGGAACACCAAAAATTTATAACTCTCACCTGTGGTGATTACTGAGGATTATACGCCTTCGCAGAGAGGCCAAGGATCGACACTCGAGCTAAGTCATGGAAAAAATGCTGCAAATTCTTAAATTTATCCGCTCTTATTCGCCAACGCTGGCGGGTTGCAGGACTCAAATGGTCATTCCTTGTACTTATGGGACTCCTGCTTGCCGTCTTCCATCTCGTAGTCGTTGTACGAATCTGGCCCAGCCACGCGCCAGTAATCCCTATCAAAGTTCATTTTTGGTTGACTGTCATACACTACCCCAAATTTAACCATAAGGGGCCGCCGAAACACATCGCGATAACGAGCGAATCCGTAAGCATAGAGGAAAGAAGCCTTACTCCTGTGTCGCTTTTCTATAGCCTCATATGTTTTGATCGTTTCACTGCTTTCAACTGGAGCGGTGAACCAGTCGGTTTTACCCTCTGGCCGCAGCGGGTCACCCTGGTAGCGAATTGGTTTGGCCATAGAGTAATCGGGCTTCGACGGCAGATCGTCGAGGCTCCTTATTTCAATCAGGCGAGCCCAGGACTCAGTAATGAATGCTGGAGTACTGCCAATATTTTGACAGTGCCAATTGAAATTGTGGCGCATCTCATAGTCTCCAGGTTTTCTGTCCTGATAGTCAACGTGTGCGAACTTGTCATACCAGATCAGCAGCCACGCCTGCTCTTTGGCCATAAACGCATCAGCGCTGGCTTTAGCCGCATTTGCAGCCGTGTGAGTAGCCATCGTTTGTCGGATAAGAGCATAGAGGCCAATCAGGCCGCCGATGAGTCCCAATATTGTCGCCCACAAATAAGCGCGATAAAGTTTGTCGAGGCGGGGGTCATATTGCTGTTGTGCGGCATTGGGGTCTGGCTGTTGTTGGCATCCGGCCGGGCTAAGACTCTTTGGGGAACCTTCGCTTGCCTTGTTTGTGTTTACGCTGTTTGGGTTCCGATGCTGTTCCTGTGCGCTATTTGGTTTGGCTGAACCATTTTGCTGCGCTGGAGATGCGGCAATATAAAACAGTAGACATGCGGTGAGTAATCGGACGTGCATAGGGCGCGATTTTAGCAAATGTATTGACCGTCCAGTGTCAGATTTTAGGTGTCTTTCCGCAGGGGGCGATTCGGCCAGGTAGCCGAATCGCCAGCGACCTACATCACCCAGAATATCGGCTCAATTCCCAACTCGTGCATCTCGTGAATCAGCACAACGATGTTGTGGCACAAGATTTTGCACAGTGCTTCGTTGAGCATCGCAACATCGGTTTTACTGCGCAGGTAGTCGCCGAACTTTCTCTTAACCATTGAAAACACGGATTCAGCGTTCGACCGTTTGTGATAATGCGCCAAAAACTCATCCCGCTTGAATTGAAAATAATGGAACATCTGCTGATACGCACCACCAACCGCGCCGGTCGCCGTGGTTCTCAGGGCAATGTACGGAGTCCCTTTGGCCGCAACCACGGACTCGACGCATTTAATGCTGCCGTATGCCTTGTCAGCGGACTTCGGAAATTGTGAAATTCTTCGCCGTGGTCGCGACCAGCGGAGGAAAGAACGGGGCATCGCCGGAGAATTGTTCGCCGATCTCAATTGCGGTCACAACGTGAGTCTTCACGCCACAAATCAGGTGGGCCTTGACCCATTGGTGCTCAGCGCGGGCCTTGCCATATTTCACGTCAAACCAGCGGATGAATTTCGACGTGGTGAAGCCGGAAGAGTCCACGGCAAAATCGGTTTCTACGGACTTCAGCGGAAGGCTGCTCTGCGTGACCAGGTCCCGCAGGATTGGCGTAAGAGATTCCGATTCGAGATAGCGAAAAATAGAATTGTAATGCGGAGTCTTGCCGATGTGTCCGCGCTCATGCGCTTCTCGCAGATCGGACATGAAGCGGCGACCGGAGAACGTCGAATAAGTTTTGAAAGTCGTGCTGAAAATCATGTCCTTCAGGGGCAGGGGCGGGCGTCCAAACTTCGATTCAGGCTCCTGAATCCCGGCGCAGAGATCATGCAGCAATGCCTGGAATTTGTCCTGCTCCGTGGTTTGCGCTTTGTTATACGCGGGCCAGTTTTGAGGATAGGTCTTCTGTTTGCGGGCGGTGACTGTTACGGTTTCGGTGACGGTTGTGCTGCCATCGGAATTTTGCTGGCCGACCACGGTAAACGCGACCGCGAAAATGTGCTTGCACGCTTTGTTGCGAAGCTCAAAGTCGGGGCAATCGCAAACCGGATCATCGCCCTCAAGGTTAACCTGGTAATGCTTGTTCCGGCTCTGTGCCGCGACCTGGAAAACCAAGTCTTTAGCGGTCTTCTTGACCGCGCCCATTGCTGCGATTTCTTTCCCGCGCTGCTCTCGCACGTCCATGACTGTCCCTCCATAGGGGCGTTGCAGTTAGGGCGGGAGTTAGCGGATAATGCAGATGTGGTCGGCAGTCCGGTTAATCCCGCGATTGTTGATTCAGCCCCGTTCTCGGTTGACGCCGAAAGCGGGGCGTTTGTTTTAGCGGCGCGTCATTTCTTGCGACCTGCTTCGTGGGCGAGAACGTCTTGTAAGTATTGGTCCAAAGAACTTCCCTTTTCTCGTGGAGCCTTGGTGTCTGTCGTTTTCTTTATCCAAGCGTATCGCACATTGTTGCCTTCAGGCATACGCTCCGCTTCGCCATTTGTTACAAGTCGGCTGAGTATGACGTTGACCGACGCCCGGGGATTGTCGAGTCGTTCAATAGGGTAGGAAATCAGTTTCAGCAGAACGACTATATCGTTGGAAGTAAGCGGGGCATCGGTAGTAGCCTGTAGGGCCATTCGGACAACATCTGCAAGTCCCGCGTGCTTAAGCATCTCTTTTTCAAGGCTGGATACAGCGGCAGGCTTTTCGGGCATGGGGCGGCATAATTGAC
>WNFG01004051.1_pt1 | contig 22089 bp, 16 predicted proteins | sample 5400431 | NCBI WGS metagenome assembly WNFG01 (sample SAMN13153346, study PRJNA577476) | soil metagenome | isolation source: 120 cm saprolite under Douglas fir tree site 2 hole 3 replicate 2 | place: USA:California | collected 2015-04-18 | reverse complement strand
TAGAAATCCGGCTTCGGTAATGACTAATCTCTCGTCGCTCATCGGACTCCGAGCCCCACTCGTTAGAGTACCATTGCGACAGTGGAGGGGGAAGTTGAACAGAGGTCTCGTGGGTCAGGTCTAAAGTCCAAAGTGCTGAAAGATAGGTGACCATTGCAACGAGCTAGTGACGGCACTTTCGACTTTAGACCTGTCCCCGCGAGTCCCAGACTACTGTTCTTGCGGCATCTTTGGAGTGGCGATGGTGACCGCGCCTGCGCGAGCCAGGTCCACGATCCATTTGCCCTTCTCGCGGCACACGATGCCGACGACCTCATCCAGGGACTTGTGTTGCCTCGACTGCTGAACCTGTTCGAAGAACCGACGCACGTCTTCGAAGTTGGAGATAGCGCCGAAACGTACGGTCACGGTTGGAGGGCCGTCTGGATTCCATACGGGATCGAGGTGGATCTCGAGGGTGACTTCCCGCTGAGGGCCGACCTTGCAATCCACTAACCGGCCGTCGTGACAGTTGTGGGTGAGTCTTCTGAACGTCATCACGGGACGCTTCCCAGCCCAACGTTCACAGCTCAGCGGCCTCGAGCCCGTCGCCATGAACGTGAGAGTCAAGAGTAACAGAGTGTGGGTCGAAGTACGCTGTTTCGATGCGGCCCAGACACTCACTCCCACATCCGGATTGAAGGATCACGCGGAGGCGCGGAGTGCGCGGAGGAAGAAGTCCTCGTCGTCTCCTCCGCGTCTCCGCGCGGAGTGTGTTGTTTTGACTCGGTTCCGTGCGCATTCTTCATGGGCGATCGGACTGGCGAGTCGGGCCTGCGTTGCGGCGCACTCCCTGAGTCCACTAGTGGACTCGTGGAGTCCACTAGTGAGGTCGTGGAGTCCACTAGTGAGGTCGTGGAGTCCACTAGTGGACTCGTGGAGTCGACTAGTGGACTCGTGGAGTCCACCTAGTGAGGTCGTGGAGTCCACTAGTGGACTCGCGGAGTCGACTAATGGACTCGTGGAGTCCACTGGTGGACTCGTGGAGTCGACTAGTGGACTCGTGGAGTCGACCAGTGGACTCGTGGAGTCGACTAGTGGACTCGTGGAGTCGACTAGTGGACTCGTAGAGTCCACTCATGGACTCTACGAGTGTATGAGCTCACCATTTCTGGAGTTAACTAATTGAGAAACCGATACTTGTGATGGCTCACTGGAACCGTCGCACGACAGCTTCGATCGCTGGCTGTCTCATTCGGCGACGGCCACGATCTCCATCACCGCCGGGGTAATCAGCAGCGTGTGTGCCGCTTCGGAGCGATTGGCGAAGTCGTCCAGCACTTGCTTCTCCTGATCCGAAGTCATCCGTCCGAGGGCGACCAGGCGGGCCAGACCGACCTCCACGAACGCCTTCGGCCATTCCCAGATGAAGCTTGACGGGGTGATGACGTCGACGATCGGACATAGACTGGTCACGCGCAGCCCGAGCTCGCTGATCCAGCGGGGGAGGTCCAGGCCGATATCGGGCTCGCCGCCGTCGGCGCGCCAGGTGGCCATGACCGTCTGAACGAACTGTTCGAACACCTCCGAGCGCGGAGCCAGGCGCCAGGTGGAGTAGTCGAAGTACTCGTGGACCACGATCCGCCCACCCGGCTTGAGCAGACGGACGATCCTGGCCAGCAGCTCCCGCGGCTGTCTCACGAACGCAAATACCCAGCGTACCCAGACACCGTCGGCCGCGACCGCGGGCAACCCGTCGCCATCCAGCTCCGCATTCACGATCTCGATGTTGGGCAGGCACCTGCGTGCGGCATTGGCCTGCAGCGCCTCGAGAAAACGCTGCGACCGGTCGATTGCCACCACCCGGCCGGAGGGTCCCGTGATCTCGGCCAGATCGATCGTTGCATAGCCCGGCCCGCACCCCACGTCGACCAGCGTCTGCTCCGTCGTGAATCCCGCCTTTAGCCACGCATCGAGAGCCCGCGGCCTCCAGACGCGGTGCTGCAGACCCAACCGCGCTATCTCCTCATCATGAGTTCCAAGCACGTACTCCCGTTCGTCGGCCATGGCCACCTCACCGCCTGGAACACGCCATCAGGCCACGGCGTTCGCTGATGCCAAAGGCTCCACCACAGAGGCACAGCGCGGCTTAGCCGCAGCCAAAACGTGGATGCCGGCCAGGGCGCGGCAAGCACGGCCCCCTCATCCGCCTTCGGCACCTTCTCCCCCAGCCGAAAAGCGCTGGGGGAGAAGGACTCTCGAAGTTAGGGAAGCGCGAGCTCTTGTTCTCTCGGTGCGACCCGCGGTTTTGGAAGAAATCTTCGCGTCGCGCGCAGAAACCCAATGTTAGTAGTACAGAGATCACCGAGGTTCTGTGCCACGACCGAACCGGAATGGCCAAGCCGTTGGGTATGTGCGTGTTACGATGAGCTCTGTCGTGAGTCAGTTCGGCCGACATCCGTCATGGCGACACTTCGCGGCGAGGCTTGGTTTTTCGCCGTGATACTTGATTGACCAAACCGGTGTCCGAAGAATTCACCAATCTTCCCTGGCCTGCTGTAGTCACGCTCTGCAGCGTTGCCGATCCTGGAGCGCGACAGCGGGCAGCGGTCAACGTTGCTGTCCTGCTCGCGCAGGCGGGCTACCGCGTGGGTCTGTGTGCGATCGATTCGGCTCCTCATAACCTCCACGACTATTTGGCGACCGACCCGGAGGAACGGGAGGTTCTCGGACGACTTCCCGGGCTGTGGGATCTGGTCACGGAATACCAGCAGACCCTTGCCAGCGCTGCGAGGGCGGACATCTCGGAAGGGCCGGCCGAGCGGCCAACCGATATCGGCGCAACGGATTTCGGCAGCCTGCGGCTCAGGCGGCCGTCAACGTATCTCACGTCACTGGCCACGGAGATGGGCCTTCAGGGAGCGTTCTTCCTTTTGCCCGCGGGGGGGAACGCGGCCGCGGGTAATTCGTCCGTCACCAGGCCGGACTGGACGCGATTCGACTGGACAGGGTTCATCGCAAACTACGCGGGAGCGGCATATTTGAGGTTGCTCAGGGATGATCTCCTTGCGAGCCTGGACTTCCTGGTGACGAGCAGCGAATCCTCATTCGACGAGTCAACGAGGGCAACGACAATACGCTTTGCCGATATCGTCGTGCTGATGACGGACTACGGGAGAGCGAACATGGACCAAACGCTCTTCCTGGGCCGGCTTTTGACCGGCCCGGTTCCCACCGGTTGGGCGGAAGGACCACCGCCGGTGATTCTCCCCGTCGCGGGGGAAATCGACGCGGCATCCGAGCGTGCGCTGCTTGAATCGGGCCGCTCACGCTTTGCCGAGATGTTTGCTCCGTTTCCCCCATCGCAAATCCAGGCACGCGATTTCTTCTACGAGGCAGAGATCCCTGCTGTGCCGTACTATCGTCATTCTGCCCAACTGGTGGCGCTCGCGCGTCCTGAACAGAGAGATAGGGGCCTGTACGGAGCGTATCGGTACTTGTCGAGGACGATTGCGGCCAGCGCGCCCCTCGGCCGATTCGTGCCGGCGGGAGACGCAATAGACCCCGTGCGGGCATTCGCCGGCGCCAAGGCGCGTGTTCGCTGGGATGCATTCATTTCGTACTCGTCGCGTGACTCTGCGTACGCGCGGCGGCTTCGAGACGAATTGTCGTCTCTCGGTCTACGCACGTTTGTTGCTGAAGAGGACATCGCGTTGGAGATCGGCACCGATCAGTGGAAAGCTGCTCTCGATCGCGTGCTTGAACGTTCGGAGACACTCCTTCTGGTCGTTACGACTACTGCCATGCAGGCCCGTTGGGTCGAGTATGAGTGGTCTGAGTTTTTGAAAAAAGAGAGGCTGATCATTCCGATTTGCCTCGAGGGGCCAGGTCCGCGGCAACTGCCGGAGGAACTGCAGCGCTTCCACACGATCGACTGCCGGCCCTCCGGAATCGAGAAAGTCCACTTGAACACCCTCAACACAATGATCAGTGGCGCCGTCAGACACACCGGGGAGCCGGCGTGAAGGCGTCACCACAGAGGCACAGAGATCACAGCGCCGCGTAGCCGCAACCAAAACGTGGGATTCCGGCAAGGGCATGGCAAGCACGGCCCCCTCATCCGCCTTCGGCACCTTCTCCCCCAGCTGAAAAGCGCTGGGGGAGAAGGGCTCTCGAGGTTAGGGAACCGCAAGCTCTTGTTCTCGAGGAGCCGCACAGTTTTGGAAGAAATCTTCGCGTCACGCGCAGAAACCAACGGTTAGTAGTACAGAGGAAGAAGGATGAAAGATGAAGGATGAATCAAACAGCGCATTCACCCTTCATCCCTCATCTTTCATCCTTTGATTTCCTCTGTGTCCTCTGTGCCTCTGTGGTTAAAGCTTTGTACTCGGCTCCTCACGGCAATTGGGTTCGGGGATGCAATCGACGGGACAGGCGTCGGCGCACAGTCCGTCCTTGATGCAGTTGTCGGTGATTACGTAGGCCATGGTGTCTCCTGATCGGTGGACTCCGGCGGATGCTAACGGATGATCGGGGAGAGTGCGGGCATCGCGATCACGCATCGGCATGACGGGCGTCACAACATCGATCTCACGCGAAGGCGCGAAGCCGCGAAGAGGGGCGGACGAAGCAGCGAAAACACGAAGGGCAGACCGGGATGGTCTGCCCTTCGGTTGAAACAAGAGGCTTGGGATCAGTTACCGGCGACGAAGAGGTGGCCGGCGTTCTGGGAGTAGATCTTGCCGTCGCTGCCGATCGAGGTCGGTGTGTAGGCCGCGCCGAGGGCGAGTTGCTGGAAGATCTTCTGCTTCAGCGTACCGCCCTGGTTGAGGGCGAAGAGGTTTCCGTCTTCGCTGTTCGCATAGACGATGCCGTTGCCGTCGATGATGAAGGCGTTGACGCACCACTCGAAGCCGTTCGGGTGATCGCTGACGCAGGTAACGTTGTTGAACTGGTCGCGCGTGCAGCTCAGCGTGTTCGTGTTCTGGAACGACCACTCGTTATTCATGTTGTGGTTGAGCTGCGAGATGAAGTACTGCTCGGGATAGCCCGGATTCGAGCCGTTGCGGTCGGGCGGGCAGATCGTATTGTTGTTGCAATACGAGCCGACGCCGCCGTAGTGGTTGTCCTTCGTCACGAGCGAGTACGTGCCGCCATGGGCATAGATGCCCGGCGTGCAGTCCCAGCCGAAGAGGTAGTAGCCGAGGAAGTCGCCGTTGGCGGCGAAGTGCATCATGTGGCCCTGGGCGTAGTTGTAGCGGGTATACGCGCCGTAGAAGACCGAGCCGTCGGGAGCGACGGTCGGTGAGGCCGACGAGTCGTCGAGAACGCGGCCGCCGCCCGGCCTGTTCGTGGCCGGATCGACGCCGAAGTTCGCGCCGGTGCGGCAACCTCCGTTAACCTGGAGCGCCGGGAGCTGGCCGCCCTGTGACAGCGGAACGCCGCAACCGTCGTTGAAGCGATCGCGCAGCGAGCGCATCCACTTCTGCGTCAGATCGGGGTTGATGGCCAGCATGAACGTCTCGCGGCTCAGCAGATGGGCGCGCGTCACGACGAAGATCGTACCGTCGGCGGCCACGGCCGGGGCGATGTTGAGGCCTGGCCGTTGCGTGCCGCACGGCACCGTCGGCGCGACCGCGGTCGGCGACGGCGGCCACGGGAGCAGCGAGACCGAGAAGGCGTTCGAGCACTGATCATTGCCACCGGGCGCGCCGGTGGTCAGCGTCGAGTAGCTGACCTTTTCGATGTTTCCGCTCGGCGATACGCGGATGATGAACGAGTCGGCGACGTCGTCGGCGAACCAGTCCTTCGTGCCGGCCTTGAGCTGGATCACGTTGTAGAGGATGTTGTTGTTCGCATCGACCGTCAGCGGGCTGGCCGTGAACCGGCTGGAGTTGACGTTGTTGAACGGGTTGATGCGCGTGCCGTTGCCACTCGCGTCAACCTTCCAGATCGTGCCGCCGGCGCCCGGGACGTAGAGGGAACCGTTTGCCAGTGCCGGATGGAAGACCGGCTCCCAGAAGTCATTCAGGCTGCCGGGCGCCTTCCAGTCCGTGGTGAACTGCCAGGCCACGTTGAGCGAGGTCCCGCTCCACGTGTACTTCGTCTCGCCCCAGGTCTGGGTCGAGTAGTCATTCGGGTCGAACGTGCCCGACTTGAACATCATGTAGACGTTGCTGCCGTCCACGAGCGGCGCCTGGTAGTGCGCGAGCAGATCGCCGCCGCCGGCGTTGGGTCCCATCTCCTGGGGGACGAGAGGGTCATAGATGATGTTGACGAGGTTCTGGTTCAGGTTCTGACCGACGATCGAGGTTTGACCGGTGTGTTGGGGATTGAGTGCCCACTGCGGCCATTCCTGGGCGAACAAAGACAACGAGCAAAGTGCGACGAGGGTGGAGAGAAGAATAATACGTAGTTTCATGAGACCTCCGTTTGTTGAGAGAGAGAGAGAATAAGGAGCAGCGGCCGACGCGACCGCAGCCCCGCCTGGGGCCGGAGACAGACGACTCTTCATACGCAGGAAAACGCATCGTCATATGGAGCAGCAACTGCTTATTGCCCCCCGAGACCGGAACTGTTCGAGGGTGTTGGGAATGCCCTGTCGCTAGAAGGAGTGGTGTACGAGCCTAAATCCCTACCACCAAAAAAGCAACTTTTTGAGTCGGGCATGATTTCCATAGTTCCAAGTTGCGAAAAGGATAGAGCTGATCACGCGGAGGCGCGGAGAGGCGGAGGTGCGGAGTTGGTGAAGTAGTGGTCAAATAACAGCTTCATGTCGAAAGCGAACGCATCAATGACGCCGGAATCCGCGAGTACGTGGTTCCCGAGGCAGCTTCACTCCCGAACGGCGATGTTCTGGCTGGCCTGGATCCTCTTCGCAGTCAGCCTCGGACTACCCGCGCCGAAGTCTTTCTACCCAGACCGGTCTTCGGGGGGCGCCGGAATGTTCGTCGTCGGGATGGCCGGCGTCTGGAGCCGCGACTACCCCGCCGGTTTCGATACCGCCCAGTTCGTTGGACTGCTTCTCTTCGTGCTGAGCCTGTTCAGCAACGTCATCTTTATCTTTACGCTTCTGGCGCGCAGGATTCCGCGGGTCTCGGTATCGTGGCGCGCGATTCTGATCGCGGCGGTGGCGGTCAACGGCAGTCTCGTTTTCTTCTTTCCCTTCTTCGCCCGGCTCCCCGGTTACTGGGTATGGATGGCGGCATTTATCGTCGTGACGTGGGCGCTCGTTTTCGTCGATGGGGATGCGCCTGCGCCGCAGCGCCCGTCAAAGGCGGGGCGCTTCAGCACGGTGTCTGACGACGTGCCGGTGCTCCTTTGGGTGTGGATCGGATTCCTGTTTTTCTGGCTGGGGGTGACGACGTTCAACTACGTTCGATTCCGCGGCCGCCAGCAGCCGGCTCCAGCCGTCCGCGGTGCTCCGCTCCAGCCGGCAGCGCTGACGAAGTACTTCAACGATGCGGCGCACCTCGTTCCGGCCGACGCTCAACAGCGGTTGAATACGCGGTTGAGCGCGTTCGAGAAGGAGACCTCGAGCCAGGTGGCCGTGGCCATCTACCCGCATGCTCCCGCCGGCCCGATCGAGGATTTCACTCTTCGCACCGCGGAGCTATCGCGCCTCGGGCGCACAGGGCGCGACAACGGCGCGGTTCTCTTTCTCTTTCTCGACCGGAGGATCGCCCGGATCGAGGTCGGGTACGGACTGGAGAGCGCGCTCACGGACGCCACCTCGCGGCGCATTCTGGACGAGCTTCTGGCGCCGCCGCTTGGAAGGAGAGAATATGGGCAGGGCATCGAAGGGGCGCTGGATGCGATGCTGAACACGGTCCACGCCGAGTACACGAACGATCGCACGAGACCCACCTGGCGGGTGGCGTACCAGTACGTAAAGATGGCCATGTCGAGGGTTCTTCGCGAAGGTTGGCCGGTCGTTCGCGACACGGCCATCGACGCCCGCGTCGGCATTTCTTTCTTCGGCTCGCTCCTCGGCCTCGGCGTCTGGAGCGGATTCGAGAACGCGGCCCGGTTGATCAGGGACAGCGTGCGTCTCGTGGGAAACCTGGTCCGCCGCCGCCCTTTACGCACCGGAATCGACGCCGTCAATCTGGAGTCGATCTGGGACACGCTGAAACTGTTCGCGATCCTGGTGGTAGCCATCACCGCCGGCGTGATGATCGCCGGGGGCGGGACCTTCGGGGGAGCGGGAGCGCAGATCCATTGGTGAGCTGCGGCTTCGCCGCGTTGTCGGTTCTCGGTTATCGGTGTGGCTCGCACCGCGCCCAACCGACAACCGACAACGCGCCAAGCGCCTGAGGAAACCATCGGTCGCTTTTGCCGTCGAACGCAGCAGGGGGATTGTTCGATGCGTTTTCATATCCTGTTATTCGTATTGCTCGTTCCGGTGGCCGCGGCTGCCGATGGTCTGACCGATCTGCGCCTGACGCTCAGCCGGCTCCCGGCGACGACTCCGGTTCACGGCACGCTCGAGGTCACGTCGACGGCGCGATCGAGCGAAGAGGAGAAGGCCAATGACGGAAAGGCGTCCGTCGGATTCGAGATCGGTGACTCCGGTCTTCACATCATCTATCCTCGCACGATGCTGACGCAGGCGACGCAGGAGGCGCGCGCGGAGGCTCACGACCCGGAGCGATCGACTCCGGTTCGCAGCGGGGCCAGTCACGTCAGGCCGCTCCATGTGGCGGAGCTTCTCGATGGTGCTTCGGCACTCAGCGTTCTGCTGGAGTCCGCGCAGTTCGTGCAGACGAAGCCTGCAACATTCGGCGGACGGCCGGCGCACCTGCTGTCATTCAAGCTCGCTCCAAAGATGTCAAAATCATCGAGCAAACACGTGAAGAAGCTCGACGGCGCGCTGTCGGTCTGGGTCGGCGACGACGGAACGCCGCTTGCCGCGGAGCAGTCGATATCGGTCAAGGCCAGTTTTTTCCTGATGAGCTTCGAGTCCGAACAGAAGCAGAGCTGGACGTATACGCGCAACGGCGACCGGCTGGTGGTCGTCCGCTACGAGGCGAACGACAAGTCTGATGGAATGGGTCAGCACTCGACGACGCATACCCTGGAATTGATGCGGCTGGAGTAAGCGATGAATGTGATCGATCTCCTGGAACAGACCCCGAACCGCGTGCGCGCTCTCCTCGACGGGCGAAGCGAAGAGGATCTCTCCTTCAAGCCGTCGCCCAGCGAGTTCTCGCTACGGGAGAACGTCCTGCATCTGCGCGATATCGATGTCGAAGGGTACGAGGTTCGTATCCTCCGGATCCTGAGCGAGCACGGTGCTTCGTTCCCCGACCTCGATGGTGCCCGCCTCGCGCGCGAGAGGAACTACAACGCCCAGCCTGTGGCGCTCGCGCTGGCGGACTTCGTCGCCTCGCGGGCCCGATCGATCGAACGCCTCCGCGCAGCCTCCCCCGCGGATTTCAAACGCATCGGAGAACTGGAAGGCGTCCGCCATTTCACGCTGCAGATGCTGCTGGAACATTGGTCGCGGCACGACAGCGAGCATCTCGCGGAAATGACCCATCTTCGCAACCTCCGCGCCTCGGCGTGAGCCGGATTTTCACGCGGAGACGCGGAGACGCGGAGGGGAGTTCTTAAAACGTGCGGCGCGGCGTCGATGAAGCCTGCTCCGCGCCTCCGCGTCTCCGCGTGAGTCCGTGTTTTTTGACGCATCAGCGGCGTATCGCTAACAACCCACCCTCCGCCGCCCCCGCCAGGAACTGATCGACGGCGTCCTGCGGGACGGGGCCGTAGATGGCCGACAGAGCGTCGCGGATCTCGCTGGTGGTTCGCTTGCCGTTGGCGAGGTTCAGTGCTTCGTAGGCGTATTCGCCGCCTTCGCCGCGGGGGCTTTCGAAATTGAGGAGGGTGAGTTTGGCCACGCGGTCGTGGCCGAGGTGGGCTTCGAGGTAGTCGTAGCCGAAGGCGTCGAGGGAGCCGCGGATCGCGGGGTTGCGGCGGTAAATCGGGCCGGATGCGGGTGGAGTGGGCGGGATGGGGAGAAGCGAAGCGAGTTTCGTCAGGAAGCGGTCGGATTCGGATCGGGCGGCGGGCGGGGGCGTGAAGAAGCGGTCCATCGAATCGAACATCTGCGCTTCGTAGACAAGCTGGAAGCGCAGCCGGTTGGCTGCCTCCATCGGCGGAAGGTCACGGCTCTGCGCGCGGGCCTCGGCGGCGCGACGCAGCGCGGCTTCTTCGATCACGCTCACGATCTCCGCTGCGTCGGAGGCGGTTGCATTGGCCAGGACCAGGCCGGTGGCGGCGGCGATGAAACCGGCGCGTTTCAGCTTTGTCGGATCGATCTTCGACGGCGTGTCGGCGTTCGTGTGGATGAAGCGGTCGGGCCAGTCGTTGAGATAGACGGCCGGGATGCCCCATGAGCTCGCACTGTAGACCTCGTGATCGCTGCCGAGTGTCAGCGGAACCATCGCGGCGCGGAGAGCGTCGCGTCCGCCTTCCGGCGCGACGAGCGGCCATCGCGCGGTTCCAGTCATCGCGTATTGCGACGACTGGGCATCGACGAAGCTGCCGACGGCTGCGGCCACGTCGTACGCGAACGACGGCAGGCTGGCCGGGCCGCGCGTGACATGAAAGATCGTCTTCGTCTCCGGGCCGCCGCCCACCATGTCGAGATGGATGGCCGCTTTGATGTGCGCGGCAAGCTCCGGCTTGGCGTTCAGCAGCGCCATCGTCCCTTCGATCTCGGGAGGCCAGACGAAACGGATCGTCCGGCGCGGCGGCGGGATGCGTTTCTCAGCAATCAGTTTATGAAGCGCGCGCGCCACTTCCAGGATCGTGGCGCAGCCGCTGGCGTTGTCATTCGCGCCGGGGCGCGGGTGATCGAGATGGCAGCTATAGACGATCTCCTCATCGCGCAGTTGCGGATCGGATCCCGGAATGGTGGCGGTGGCGATGTCGTAGGAGCCGGGGTGCTGTCCCGCCTTGACGATCGCGTGCAGCCGGATGTGCTCCCCCTTCGCCAGCCGCGCCTGCAAGCCGCGTGCGTCGCCGAGGGAGATCATGAAGGCGAAGGTGGGGGAGGAGGAGAACGTTTCGAGGTGACCCCAGCGGACGAGCGTCTCGTCCTGCTTCCACCATGCCGTGCGCTGGTTGGCGGCGTAGCTGACGATGCCGGCGGCGCCGAATTTGGCCACGGCCATGCGTTGCACCGCGTCGGCCTGCGAAGCGGCCAGGACGATCTTTCCCTTCACATCCTTGGCCGCGTAGTCGCTCTCGTGCGATCCGTCGCCCACGTCGATGAGATCCGCGGTCAGGTCGGCGCTGGCGCTGTCTTCGGCGAGCGTGATCGGCGCGGCGTCCCAACTGGCCATGCGCGTGATTGGATTGCCGCTGCCGTCCAGCTCCCACAGCTCCGCGAAATCGGCTTCCCACGCCGGACGCGAGCGCTGCGTGCCGTAGAAGATCTTTCCGTCGGCCGGGAACTGGTCGATATGCCCGTCGGCGTAACCATACTTGACTAACTCCGCGATGACCTGCTCCGCGGCGCGATGAAAGTCGCGCGACCCGCGCATGCGATGCAGCCGCGAGAAGCCTTCCAGGTTCCGTTTCGCCGACTCGCCGGAGATCTCGCCCGCAAGCGCCGAGACCTGGGGATCGGGGAGAAGGGGAAGGTCGCCCCCGAACAGGCGGGCGGCGAGAGTTAGGCCCAGCAGCGTGATCGCAAGTCGCATGGCGCGAGTGTAGCGCTGCGGGGGATTGGTTCACGCGGAGACGCGGAGACGCGGAGAAAGACTTTGCTTGGCTTCCCCCTGAATCACCCCCACGACAACATCTCCCTGATCTGCTGCCCCAGCGTCAGCGGATCGAAGGGCTTGGAGATGATGCCTCGCACGCCGAGCTGCATGAACTTGTGGCGATCGGCGGCCTGAACTTTCGCCGTCAGAAAAATGACCGGGATCGTCTTTACGCCGCCCTGTTGCTGAAGGAGGCGAAGTGTGGTGGGGCCGTCCATGTCCGGCATCATCACGTCGAGGAGGATGGCATCGGGCTCGGCGGAGAGCGCGAGCGCCGTTCCGGCCGCGCCGCCGTTGGCGGTCCATACCGTCCAGGTCTCCGTCAACTGGAGACTGAGCTTCGCCACCTCGCGGATGTCGTTTTCGTCGTCGATCACGAGAATCTGTCTATGCGGCATGCTGCCCGTCCTCTTTTGCAACAGGGATCGTGAATTGAAAGCGGCTGCCGGCGGGATCGTTCTTTTCCACCCAGATGCGGCCTGAATCGGAGGTATCCACCTGGCTGAAGCGCTCGAAGATCGTCTCCAGTTTTTCGGCCGGCACACCGCGTCCCTCGTCGGCCACGCAGAACACGAAATCACCCTGCTCAGCGTTGCCGCTCACGGTCACCGTCGTCTGACGCGGTGAGAACTTGATGGCATTGCCGAGGAGGTTCGTCAGCGTCTGAATGATCCGGTCGCTGTCGCCCCAGAGCGTTCCGGCTGCCGGCTTGACCACGATCCGCACGTCGGCCTTTTCGGCGATCGACTGCAGTCCTTCCGTGGCCTGCACCAGGACCGTCTGTGCATCGACGGGGCCGCGCGTGAGCTCAACCTTTCCTGACTCAATTCGCTCCAGATCGAGAATGTCGTTGATGAGCCGGACCAGGCGATCGGTATTGGTCACGGCGATCTCCAGCATCCGCTGCCCCTTTTGGGCAATCGGTCCGAGCATTCCGCTGCTGAGGAGACCGAGCGCTCCGCGGATGGAGGTCAATGGCGTGCGCAGTTCGTGGCTGACCGTGGAGACGAACTCGCTCTTCAACTGCTCGATGGCGAGCCGTTCGGTCACATCACGAAACGTGACCACCACGCCACCCTTGTCGCCATGGTCGACGATCGCGCCGGCCGCGTACTCGACGGGGAACGTGCGTCCGCTCCGGCGCCGGAAGTTGGCGGTCCGGCTGATCAACGTCGCTCCCTGAGCGCCGCCGCTGCAGACCTCGCAGGAAGCGGGAGAAACGCCTGCGTCAGCGCCTTCTGCATGAATGAGGAGATGGAGATTCTTTCCCACAAGCTCTTCGACTGGCCACTCCAGCATTCGGGCCGCAGAAGGATTCACGAAGGTGGCGATGCCGTCATCGTCCAGACCGAAGATGCCTTCTCCGGCCGAGTTGAGAATCAGCCGCTTGCTCCGGCTGAGTTGTTCATTGGCTTCGGCTGCTCTTTCGGCTGACTCCTTGGCTGCCTTGAGCTCCGCGGTCTGTTCGCCGACGCGTTTCACGAGCAGCCGCTCGCTCTCGTTGAGTAGGCGCAACCGCATCGTGAAACCGGCCCGGATGACGAGGAGCAGGAGGACGGCGCATGCAATCCGGAACCACCACGTTTGATAGAACGCTGCCTGGAAACGGAAGCGAAGCGGATTGCTGCCCAGCCTCCAGACGCCGTCGTTATTGCTCCCCACTACCTCGAAGAGGTAGTTCCCGGGCGGCAGGTTCGTATAGAACGCCACCCGCCGGTCGCCGGCATCGATCCATTCGTCACTGAATCCTCGCAGGCGATAGCGGAAGGCCACTTTCTTCGGTGCCAGAAAACTGAGCGCCGTGTAGTGGATCTCCAGACTGCGGCGTCCCGGACCGACGGTGAGAGCATCGGTGGTCAGCGGCATCCGCTTTCCATCGAGCAGGACCTCCTCGGTCCAGACGTGCGGAGGCACCGAGTTGTGCCACACCCTGGCGGGATGGATCGCCGCCACGCCCATCCCTGTCGGAAAGTACAGTCGCCCGTCCTTCCCCTTCCAAGCGGCGGGAGAGCCGCCGTTACACTCGGCCTTTTTCATCCCGTCGGCAAGGCCATACGAGATCGAGTGAACGCGCCCGATCCTGTGCTCCGCGAAGTCGTCGAGCTCCTTCCTGCTGACGCGGAAGATGCCGCGATTGCACGTCATCCAGAAGAAACCCATGCCATCGTCGAGGATCGAGAAGATGACGTCATCGAACAGGCCGTCTTTCGATGTGATCGGAGTGATGCGGCCGTCCTTGATCCGATTCAGCCCGCCGCCATACGTTCCGACCCAATGAGTCCCTTGGCTGTCGTGATACGTCACGCGAGCGGTGTCGTTGGACAGACCATCTCGCGTTGTGTAGTTCCGGAACCGGCCATCCTTCAATACGCTGACACCGCCGTTCGTTGCGATCCAGAGCGCGCCGTCTGCGTCCTCATCGATCGACGCCACCACGTTGTTCGCCAAGCCGTTCTTTGCATTGAATACGGTGAAGACGCCGTTGCGAAAGCGATTGAGACCGCCTCCTCGGGTGCCGATCCAGATGTTTCCCTCGCGGTCCTGCGTCAGCGATCGGATCAAGTCGTTGGACAGTCCTGAGGACGACGCTCGATACACAGTCAGCTTCCCATGATCGTAGCGATCCAGACCATCGGCAGTCCCGAGCCAGAGGACGCCCTCCCGGTCTTCGAGCACCGAGCGAACCACGTTCGATGAGAGGCCGCCGGGAGCGGAAAGGTTGTGCATCACGCCGTCTTTCCAGCGCGAGAAACCGTTGTTCGTTCCCATCAGCAGTGAGCCGTCCGCCGTTTCCCGGACGCACCACACGACGTCCGCGGGCAGCCCCTCGGACTTACTGATCGTGGCGAATTTTCCCGGCCGGAGCTGATCGACTCCGCCCGAGGCTGTACCAACCCAAAGGCTCCCCTCGAGATCTTCATACAGCGATGCCACCGAGGGGTCGGAGAGTCCCTGTTGCTCGCTGAACGAGGTGAATTTGCCGCCCGTGTAGCGATTGAGCCCACCACCGTCCGTGCCGATCCACAGGTTGCCATCGCGATCTTCCCGGATCGCTTTCACCGAATTGTTCGACAGGCCGTCCGCTGTCGTGAACCTTGTCAGCCTTCCGTCGTGAAGCCGGTTCAGGCCGTCGTTTGTCCCGATCCACACGTCGCCGGCGCGGTCCTGATGAACGGCCCAGACGATGTCGTTCGCCAGCCCGTTCCGTGTCGTGTAGTTCGTGAACCTTCCATGCGAGAAGTGGCTCAGGCCACCTCCGTTTGTGCCGATCCAGAGCGTCCCGTCGTGTGCCGTGTAGGTGCTCCAGATCGAATCGGATGGCAGACCGTCGCTGACCGTGTACGTCGTGAATTTGCCATCGTGAAAACGGCGCAAGCCCTGCGAATACGTCGCCATCCAGATGCTGCCATCCGGCCCCTCGGCCAGGGACCAGATGAAGCCTGCGTGCATGCGGTCGCTCTTCGAATAGTTGCTGAACTGCCCGTCCTTGTATCGGGTGAGACCGCCGCTCTTGCCGATCCAAAGAGAGCCGTCGCGTGCCACCAGCAGAGCATTGATGTGATGCATGGCCAGCGCGGGTGTGTTCCGTTTGTCGAAGATCGTGAAGCGTGCGCCATCGAAGCGGGCCAGACCCTCCTGCGTCCCGAACCAGAGATAACCGTCCTTCGTCTGCGCGATGGCATTCACGGAGCTCTGCGGCAGTCCTTGATCCGTCGTCCAGACGCTCAGTCCGAATTGCGTGATGGCCCTGGCGGGATCGAGTGCCAGCAGCGGTGAGGTGACGAAGATCGACGCGACAAAAAGGAGCCGGCCGGCCGACATCGCCGAATGGAACAATCGCTTATGCGGCATTCTGTGAGTCCTTTGCGTTCGTTGCGGCGCCGAGCTGCCTGACGACATGGGATTCGAAATCGGCCAGACTGCACCGGCTCTTCGTAAGAAACGCCGTAGGTCCGAGGCGCAGGCGGGACTGGTCGGAGTTGCCGACGTCGATTGCTGAATAGACGAGAAGAGAAACGTGCCGGAGAGTCTCGCTTTCCCGGAGGGAACGGACGACTTCAAAGCCATCGATGTCGGTAAGGCCGAGATCGAGGACGATGAGACTCGGTTCCTGTTGCCGGCACAACTGAACCGCTTCGCGGCCGCTGGCAGTATGAAGCGTCCGGATGCCGTGACGCTGCAGGGCTGTGGTCATTACCCGTGCCAGGTCGGGATCGTCTTCGACGATGAGCACGGACGGCTCTCCGTTCTCCTGCAAGACCGCGCCGAACGCTTGCGAGCGTGATTCGATCGCCGCAAGGGAAACGGGGGAGCTCACAGCCAGAGGAATCGTGAATTGAAGCCGGGTGCCCGCGGGATCGTTCTTCTCCGCCCAGATCCGGCCGCCGTGAGCGCTTACGATGCTCTGGCAGATGGCCAGACCGAGTCCGGAGCCGCCGTTGTGGCGCGAATCAGATGCGTCGACCTGGCTGAAGCGCTCGAAGATCGCATCGAGCTTGTTGTCGGGCACGCCGCGTCCCTGATCGGTCACGCGGAAGGTAAAGTCGTACGCGCCCGCGGTTCCGCTGAGCGTGACCGTCGTCCCGGCCGGTGAGAATTTGATGGCGTTGCCGATGAGGTTCGTCAGCGTCTGGATGATCCGGTCGCTGTCGCCCCAGAGCCATCCCACGGCCGGTTCCGTCACGATCCGGATATCTGCCTCGTCGGCGATCGACTGGAGGCCTTCCCGGGCCTGGTCCATGACCACTTGCGCGTCAACCGTGCCGCGCATCAGTTCGACCTTGCCGGACTCGATTCGCTCCAGATCGAGGATGTCATTGATCAGCCGCACCAGACGATCGGTATTGGTGACGGCGATCTCCAGCATCCGCTGCCCCTTTTCGGCGATCGGACCGAGCAGCCCGCTGCTCAGGAGACCGAGCGCTCCGCGAATGGAGGTCAGGGGAGTGCGCAGCTCGTGGCTGACCGTCGAGACGAACTCGCCCTTCAACCGCTCGATGGCCCGCCGCTCGGTGACGTCGCGGAACACGACGACCGCGCCGAGTTGCTCTCCTTCCTCATCGAACATGGGCGTGGACGAGTACTCGACCGGAAAGCTCGTGCCGTCGTACCGCCAGAACGTGTCGTTCACGATTGGGACCGATTCGCCGCGGCGCATGCCTAGGGTGTTCCCACATTCTTCCTCTGGCCAGGGCGTGCCGTCGGCGTACGAATGATGGATGGCCTCGTGGATCGTTTTTTCTTCCATGCCGCTCAGCGTCATACCGAGGATTCGTACGGCCGCGGGATTGAGGAATGTAGGCCGGTTGTCGAGTCCCACGCCGAGAATTCCGTCTGTGGCGCTGTTCAGGATCAAGGCGCTTTCGCGGGCCAGTTGGGCATTGATCGCCGCGGCTTTCTCCGCGGCGTTCTTCGCCAGCAGCAGTTCCTGGTTGGCAGCGGTCAGCTCGGCGGTGCGCTGGGCCACGGTCGTCTCAAGCTGTGTTTGATGGAGCACGAGCTTGTGCTCGCGCTGCTCGAGCTCGGCGAGCATGCTGTTGAACCCGATCATCAGGTTGCCGATCTCGTCGCCGTCGTTCAGACCCGGATGACTGGCTCGAACGGTGAAGCTCTTGTCTCTGGAGACGAGCGCTGCCACGCGCGCCAACTCGATGATCGGTCCCGAGATACGGCCCTGCAGTCTCGCCGCCAGAACAAACGCGGTCAGCAGCGAGAAGAGAACGATTCCGGCGGCGATCTCTCCGTACTGCCGGAGCCGGGCGTTGCGGTCGCGCGCGTCGGCAGCGACATAGAGAGTGCCGATACGCGCGTTGCCGAGCCGGATGGGCGAAAATAATTCGACGCGGCCATCCCGGTCATAGACCCCGTCCGGCAGGATCGTGGGGGGGATGGCGATCGAGCGGTGCGGTTCGTATCGCGCGAACGGTTCTCCGCGATCCGTATAGATGCCGGCGGCGATGATCGATGGTTTCGCGCGAAGAGCGTTGAGCACCTCGTCGGCGGCGCGGCGATCTCCATAGGTCAAAGCGGTCGTGCTGTTGAAGCCGACGACATGCGCGATGGTGGAGAGGTCGCCGATGAGACGGTTTCGGAAATTGAGAAGTCCGGAGACCGTAAAGCCGAGACACGCCAGCAGCACGGCGGTCGTGCTGGTCAGCATGATGATTCCGGTCAGTTTTCCCCGGATGGAACGTCTTCGTCTTTTGGTCATTTTTGGCTTCGCTCGCCCCTGATTCGAGCAGGGCTCAGACATAGGTGCGTTGAGCAGCCGGAAAAAATACGCGGCGCGAGATCAGCGCAGATCGGAGCGCTGCCGATCGCGTCTGTATTTTTTGAGGTTCGGGAAAGCACTCATACGCAGCGCCGGTGAATTCAGCCCGCGCAATCCGATCGAGGGAGTTATCCGTGCGATTTGCCGCAACGACCATGATGGAAGATCAGTTGAGTGGGATGCCTGTTCCCTTCGAGGGGGCGGGATATCTTCCCGAGTTGAGGGAATCCTCCCGGATTGCCGCCGAGTCCGGCGATCTGGTCTGCACACACGATGTCGAGGGACGCATCCTCTCCGTCAACCTCGCTGCCTGCCAGGCGCTGGGTTTCTCGGCGAATGAGCTCTGCAAAATGACCATCCGCGATCTGATGCCGGTCAGTGACAGTGCCGGCTTCGACGACTACATGCAGACGCTGATCCGCGATGGCGCGGCCGTCGGCCTGATGAAGATCGTTACACCCGGCGGCCGGTGCCGCATCTGGGAGTATCACAATACGTTGGAAGCGAATCATGGATCGACCCCCTTCGTCAGCGGCGTGGCACGTGATGTGACAGACCGCGAGGAGACCTTCCTGGAGGTGCGCCGCAGCGAGGACTACTTCCGTTCCATCATCGAAAATGCCTCGGACATCATCGCCATCGTCGGACGGGACGGTCATATTCGCTACGGAAGCCCTTCCGTGGAGCGGGTGCTCGGGTATCCGCGGAAAGCCCTCGCCGGCATCGACAGCCTCGATCTCATTCATCCCGATGATGCCGCCGTCACGGTAGCGTTTCTTGCCTGCCAGCTCGCCGATCCCTTAGCGGTCCAGACGGTCGAACTGCGCGCCCGTCATCAGGATGGCACCTGGCGGTCCTTCGAAGTTGTGGCCACGAATCTGGTCGATCGAGGCAGGACCACGGCCGTGGTGATCAATGCACGCGATATCACGGAGCGAAAACTACTCGAGGCGCAACTGGTACAAGCCAACCGGCTGGGTGGCCTCGGCCGCCTGGCGGCCACGGTGGCCCATGAGTTCAACAACGTTCTCATGGGCATGCAACCGTTCGCGGAGCTGATGCAACGTCCCGACGCCACGCCGCAAATCATTGCCAAGGGCGCCTGGCACATCAGCAACTCCATTCAACGCGGCCGGCGCATCGTGCTGGACATCCTTCGCTTCTCACAACCGCATGTGCCGGTCACGGCGACCGTCAATCTTGGCGAATGGTGGGAAGGCTTTGCACCCGAGGCGGAGGCCGTGGTCGGAAACCTGATCGACGTGGTCTCGACGATTTCCAGCCGCGGTCTGTATGTCATTGCTGACCGGAGTCAGCTCTCGCAGGTCCTCTCAAATCTGGTGGCCAATGCCCGCGATGCCATGCCCGGCGGCGGAACCTTGACCGTCCGCGCCAACGAGCTCCATGCGGATGCGAAATTCTCCTTCGGCGTCGTTCCGCATCCGGATCGCTTCGTCCAGATCTCGATCGGCGACACCGGTCACGGAATGTCACCCGAGGTCATGGATCGCATCTTCGAGCCGTTGTACACCACCAGACAGAGCGGAGGCACAGGCCTCGGTCTGGCCGTTGCCCGCCAGATGCTGACCCAGCACGGCGGCTATCTCTTCGCCGAGAGCAAGGCCGGCAGTGGCAGCACGTTCCATCTGTTCCTTCCGAAAGCCGCGCCGCCGGAAACAACCAACGCGTCCGCCTCTGCTCCCGCTCGTAAGCCTGCCGCTCGGAAGCTGCTGATCATCGACGACGAGCATTCGATCTCCGATGGAATCGCCACGCTGCTGGGACAGGACGGGATGGAGGTGGAAGCACTCACGACCGGTCTCCTGGCTGTGCAGACCATCTCCCGCTTTCGTCCGGATGTTGTTGTTCTCGATTTCAGCCTTCCGGACATGGACGGCAGCGAGGTCTACGCGCGGATTCGGGAGATCGACTCCGACCTTCCCATCATCTTCGCCACGGGCCACGGCGACCTGCGGGTTCTACACGACAGTCTCAACGATCCTCGGACGCGATTCCTGCAGAAGCCGTTCAAGGTGGCCAGTCTGCTCGAGATGATGGTGGATCTCGAGACCGGAGGTGCGGCGTGAAGCGCGCTCTGGTCATCGACGACGACGATCACATCCGCGAGCTGCTCCAGGCGCTTCTCGATACGGCGGGATTCGAGGTGGACACGATGCGCGACGGGATCGATGCCGTCACGCTGAAGAAGGACTATCAGGTCATCCTGCTGGACATGAAGATGCCGATCTTCGACGCGGAGCGGCTCACCGACTACTGGAAGCTGACCAATCCGGGGATTCTGAGACGCGTCATCCTCCTCAGCGGCTATTCACGCCTCTCGTCCGATCGCGACTTCGGTACGTTCGCCATCATCGCCAAACCATTCGAATACCGTGAGCTGCTGGCGACGGTGGAGGCGTGCTTCGCGGCGCAGACGAACTGTCCGGATTCCAGACACCTTCCGGATTCCGGACCGTGTACCGATTGCTGCATTTGAGATAAACGGCTACTCGTCAATGCTTTACTGAAATTGTAGGGGTCGGCATGTCCCCTGCTCTTAGCTCAGCCGGGAGAGAACGAGATGGCTGGACGAGTGCTGGTAGTTGACGACGAGGAAACGATTGTAGATGGACTGATGTGCCTGCTCGGGTGCGAAGCGATCGAGAGCTCCGGAGCATTCGACCGACTCAGTGCCGAGGCGCTGATGACGGGAACCTTTTACTCCGTCATCGTGGCCGACCTCCGGCTTCACACGGAAGAGGAGGGGCTGGAGTTGCTCGACGGCATCCGCCGTATCAGTCCGCGCTCGCTTGTTCTCACGCTCACCGGTTATGCCACACCGGAGCTCGAAGACGAGGCTCTGCGGCGCGGCTCGACGATGGTGATGCGGAAACCGGCCCAGGGGGAGGACATTCTCGCGGCCATCGCCGACCTGCTGGCCCAAGTGGAGAAGATGGCCGCGGCCCAGGAGACGCTCGACCTCGAGCGCCTGCACCTCGGCCTGCGCAATCTTCTCCACTCGATTCCACGCCGGCGCTACGGTCTGACCGCCGATGAAGCCGAGGACGTCGTCCAGCAGGCGTGGCTTCTCTTTCTCGAAAAGCGCGATCTGATTCGAATGGCCAGGCCGTGGCTGATCGGAACCGTCGCCAACCTCTGTAAGCGCCAGATCGGCGCGGCCAAACGGCAGCGCGAGACCTTCGTCGCCGACGACTCCATCGCGGACATGCCCGACACCCGCATCGGATCGTCGGACGACAGCATCGCCCTCCGGCAAGCACTGGCCGCCCTGAGCCAGCAGTCGCGCGATCTCTGCATCCTCATCGGCATCAAAGGCTACGCGTACGACGAGGTGAGCGCGATCACGGGACTACCCCTCGGCTCGATCGGCCCGATGTACATCCGCGCAAAATCGAAAATGCGCCTGCGCCTGGAGATGTAAGCGCGGCTTTCGCCGCTGGGCACAGACAAGAGTGTCTGTGCCACATTGGATCCGGCGAAGATTCCACACTTCAGCAAATACCGACGGGCAATGTGGCACAGACACTCTTGTCTGTGCCATGCGGCGAAGCCGCACGTTGCCGGCGAAGCAGGCTCGGGCTCGCACCTTCGAAGTAAGCTTCGCCGAATGACGCGATCGCGCGCCCTTGCGCTCACCGGCCTGGCCGAGCTCCTCGGCATGTCGCTCTGGTTCACCGCATCCGCCGTCGCGCCGCGCATCGCCACCGAATGGCACCTCAGCGCGGGCACGACGTCGTGGCTCACCCTGGCCGTGCAGCTCGGCTTCGTGGCCGGCACTCTCATCAGCGCCATCGCCAACCTGCCCGATGTCGTCAGCGTGCGGCGTCTTTTCGCCGCGTCGGCATTGGCGGGAGCGGTCACCAATGCGCTCTTCGCCTGGCTGGCGCACGACGCCACGACGGGCATCGCTCTCCGTTTCGCCACGGGCGTTTTCCTGGCCGGCGTCTATCCGCCGGGGATGAAGATCATCGCCACCTGGTTCCGTGAAGGGCGCGGCCTGGCCCTCGGAGTTCTCGTCGGCGCGCTCACACTGGGGAAGGCCTCGCC
>WNFG01003994.1_pt1 | contig 22095 bp, 19 predicted proteins | sample 5400431 | NCBI WGS metagenome assembly WNFG01 (sample SAMN13153346, study PRJNA577476) | soil metagenome | isolation source: 120 cm saprolite under Douglas fir tree site 2 hole 3 replicate 2 | place: USA:California | collected 2015-04-18 | reverse complement strand
CCGGTCACCGCTGGGCCTCGGCGTCGCGGATGCGCTGGCGTAACGCCAGCGGGGTCGTTCCGGCCACGACGAGGGGCGGGCTGGAGTGCCTGAGGCTGGCGTACAGTCGGTCGGCCACGCCTTCCCAGCAGTGCCAGCGGGAGAACTCGCGGGCCACGTCGTCAAGCGTCGGCAGCGCGGGGCCGAACATGGCGGTCATGTCGAGGCGGTCCCGGGCCGGCGGCTTGACGGCGTCCAGGGCACGCAGCGCGGTTGCCGTGATCTGGGCTGGCGGGGTCCCAGGCGGGTACCAGAAACGCAGCTCCGCATAGCCGTCCTCGTCGATCCAGAACTCGGCCCCACGCAGGTGGGCCGGGCTGAGAGTCGCGGTTAAGTCGAGGCCGACACGGTGGTCGGTGAGGTGCGCAGTCAGGCCGCGCTCGGTCAGCCCGGCAGCGATCGCGCGCATGTGCTCCGGGCCGCACTGGGCGATCGCGGCTGCGTCGGCGCCGCTGGTCTCGATCCTGGGCATGTGTCCTCCTGATTGCTGATCGGCGCCGGCAAGCTCCGGCCGGGCGGGTCTGGTCATGCGCGGATGGCTAGCACGCGGGCGATCGCGTCAGCCGCGCCTCCCGTATTGGCCACCCCGGTTATCCGCTCGGCCCACGAGCACCAGAACGACCCGCCGTCAGCGAGGATCACCTCGGTGAGCTGCGCCGCTTGCGGGTTACGGATCGTTAAGAACGGGAGCCTGTCGTCCGGGGTCGTGAGGCGGGTATCGAAGCCGCGTGCGCCAAGCTCGGCGGCGAGCTTCTCCAACGATGTGACATCTGCTTCATGTGATGTTTCTGCAGCCATTGCTCAACTGTGCCGACGTGCGGTTACGGTAGAAAAGAGGGCATGGTGGGAGCACCGGGGGCGCAATCCGGAGCCGTGGGGACGCGAGGTGGGTGCAATGCCGGCGGGAGACTGGGCGGAGCCCGGCGCACGGCTTGGTGCCGAGCGCCGCAGGCGGGGCTTAACCAAGCCGGAGCTGGCGCGGAGGCTGGTCCCGCATGTAACCGAGCAGTGTCCCGGCCTGGACACGCTCATCTCCTACTTAAAGCGCTGGGAGGCCGGCCGGTCAGGTATCAGCGAGCGCTACCGGTTCGCCTGCGCCAAGGCGCTCGACATGGACGAGGCCGAGCTGTTCGGCCAGGAGAGGGTGGCTGAGCCCGCGCCGCCGGGTGCGCTGACATGGGTAGAGAGCCTGGCATCGCCGCCGGGTAGCTTGGATGAACTGGGCACCATCGGCGATTGGGACGACATGGAACTGAGCTAGCCGCGGTCAGGCCTGGCCGGCTCTGGATCTTGTCCAGTCCTGCGCCGGCGACATCGGCTCGGCGCCCGCGTCCCGCTCGGGCGTCGCTGGGTGAGAACATCCCGCCGCCAGGCGTGCGGCAGTGGCCGCCTGGGTTTGGTTAGTGCGTCAGCAGGTGCACGACCAGGGTGATAACGCCGATGCCGAGGATGAGCTTGAGTGCGAGGATCGCGCCGCTGGCAGCGATGGTGATCAGCCAGCCTCGCCGGGTCCTGGGCCGCCGGATGTGCTTGAGGGCCGGCCAGCGCCTGGTGGTCCGCTCGGTCACAACGCGCCTCCGTATGGTGCGGGATGGTGGGGCGGCGTGCTCTTGGCGCACGCCCGTGTCCTGGCTTGCGGCGGGGGCGGCAGGCGGTCCGCCGCCCCGGGCCGTACGGGTCACTGGCCGGTCGGCGCGTTCCAGTCGAGGAGCTGGACGATGACGCCATTGGGGTCGGTGACCTGGAACGCGCGCTCGCCCCAGGGCTCCTCACGCAGCGGCATGGTGATGTCCACGCCCTCCCCCCGCAGCCGGGCCAGTTCACCCTCGAGGTCCTCGACGACGAACGCCAGGATCAAGCCGGCCGCGTGGGTGTCGCGCTGGTCCTCGGGCAGCAAGGGCAGGCCGCGGCGCAGGAAGACGACGTTCATCCCGGCGTCCTGGCGTGCCATGGAGGCGAAGCCGTCGGCGGCCATCTCCTGCCGGAAGCCGAAGTGGCTGGTCAGGAAGGCCGCGGAGGCGGGCACGTCGGCGACGTTGAGGGATACGGCGGATGCGGTGATCTGCACGGGCAAGCTCCTCGGGTGGGCGAGCAGAACGGCAATCAATAATGTACATTGTACATTGTACTACGTATAACACAAGCGCGCGGGAGGATGTTCCCATGCCTGCCGAACACAGCAGCGCCGGCGACCCGGCCCGCACCCTGGAGTTGCTCTGGCGCGAGCCCGGTCCCGCGGACTCCCGGCGCGGACCGCGCCAGGGCCTGAGCGCCGAGCGGGTCGCCGCGGCCGCGATCGCCCTGGCGGACAGCGACGGCCTGGGCTCAGTCACCATGCGCGCGGTCGCCCACGCCCTCGGCGTGGTGCCGATGTCGCTGTACACCTACGTGCCCGGCAAGGCCGAACTACTCGACCTGATGCTCGACACGGTCTACCGCCAGATGCCCCGCGGCGACCTGTCCGGCCTGCCGTGGCGCGAGCGCCTGGCCGCCGTCGCCCAAGAAAACCGGGACCTGTTCACCCTGCACCCCTGGATCGCCGGGATCTCCACCAGCCGGCCCCCGCTCGGCCCCGGGCTCATGGCCAAATACGAGCACGAACTACAGGCGTTCGAGGGCCTCGGGCTCGACGACGTCGAGATGGACGCCGCCCTGACCTTCCTGCTCGGCTTCGTCCAGGCCGCCGCACGCTCGGCCGCCGAGGCGGCCGCCGCCCGGCAAGACAGCGCAATGAGCGAGGAGCAGTGGTGGGCCGCCAACGCCCCCCTGCTCGCCCGGGTCTTCGACGAGACGAAGTACCCCACGGCCGCCCGCGTGGGCGCCGCCGCAGGCGCCGCCCACGGCGCAGCCTATGACCCCGACCACGCCTACACATTCGGCCTGCAGCGCGTCCTCGACGGCCTCGGCGCCCTCATCGACACCAGCGGGCCGGCGTCCGCCCAGTGCCCCGTCGGCTGACCCAGGTTGGCGGGGCGTCCGTTTCTAGTGTCCGAGGCGCCTAGGGCGACGGTTCTCTTGGCAACGGCTACGCCGTCGGGGCACCGGGCGGACGCCTAGCACGATGGCCGCGTCGCTCCAACGGCCGTAACTATCCCGACCTCCGTGCTAGGGCGTCCGTGCGGTGAACCGCAGGCGTAACCGTTGCGGCCGGAACCACCCGTCAACGCGTCTCGGGCACTACGGGCGGACGTGTCACCTGCCCATGCCAGCCGGCGGTTCACTGTGCGGATGCCCACTAGACTCGGCTGTCGTGACCGGAGAAGACCAGGCCCAGCTTCCGCCCCAGTATGCGCCGGGGAATGTGGAGCCGCGCCTCTACGACCGCTGGGAGTCCAGCGGGCTGTTCACGGCGGACGCGACGGCGAGCAAGCCGCCGTTCTGCATTGTCATTCCGCCGCCCAACGTGACTGGCTCGCTGCATATTGGCCACGCGCTCGATCACACGCTGATCGACGCGCTTGTGCGGCGGCGGCGGATGCAGGGCTATAACGCGCTCTGGCTGCCGGGTATGGACCATGCGGGCATCGCGACCCAGAACGTGGTGGAGCGCGAACTCGCCAACGAGGGCCTGAGCCGGCACGACCTCGGCCGTGAGAAGTTCGTGGAACGGGTCTGGCAGTGGAAGGCCGAGTCTGGCGGCAAGATCCTCGGACAGATGCGCCGGCTCGGCGACAGCGTGGACTGGTCCCGCGAGCGCTTCACGATGGACGAGGGCCTGTCCCGCGCGGTGCAGACGATCTTCAAGCGGCTCTTCGACGACGGTCTCATCTACCGCGCCGAGCGGATCATCAACTGGTGCCCGCGCTGCCTCACGGCGCTCTCCGACATCGAGGTCGACCACAGCGACGAGGACGGCGAACTCGTCTCCATCCGCTACGGGGAGGCCGAGGATTCCATCGTGGTCGCCACGACCCGGGCGGAAACGATGCTCGGCGACACCGCGGTGGCCGTCCATCCCGACGACCCGAGGTACAGCCACCTGGTCGGCCGGGAGATCGAACTGCCGCTGTCGGGCCGCCGCATCCCGGTGGTGGCTGATCCGCACGTCGACCCGCAGTTCGGCACCGGGGCGGTCAAGGTGACCCCGGCACACGACCCGGACGACTTCGAGATCGGCCGCCGGCACGGCCTGCCCAGCCGCACCATCCTGAACGAGCGTGGCGTCATCACCGCCAAGGGCCCGTTCGAGGGCCTGGACCGGTTCGAGGCGCGGCCAGCGGTCGTGGCGGCCTTGCGCGAGCAGGGCCGCATCGTCGCGGAGGTCCGCCCCTACGTGCACGCGGTCGGGCACTGCATGCGGTGCGGCACGGTGGTGGAGCCCCGGCTGTCGCTGCAGTGGTTCGTCAAGGTCGGCCCGCTGGCCAAGGTGGCCGGCGACGCGGTCCGTGACGGCCGGGTCCGCATCCACCCGACGGACATGGCCGCCCGCTACTTCGACTGGGTCGACGACATGCACGACTGGTGCATCAGCCGCCAGCTCTGGTGGGGGCACCGAATCCCGGTCTGGTACGGGCCCGACGGCCAGGTCAGCTCCGTCGGTCCGGGGGAGGATCCGCCGGGGGAGGGCTGGTACCAGGACCCTGACGTGCTCGACACCTGGTTCTCCTCGGCGCTGTGGCCCTTCTCCACGCTCGGCTGGCCAGACGACACCGATGACCTGCGTGTCTTCTATCCGACCAGCGTCCTGGTCACCGGGTACGACATCTTGTTCTTCTGGGTGGCCAGGATGATGATGTTCGGCCTGTACGCGATGGCCGACCGTGGTCCCATTGACGCCGTCCCGTTCCGCGTCGTCGCCCTGCACGGCCTGGTGCGTGACGCTCACGGCAAGAAGATGTCCAAGTCCCGTGGCAACACCGTGGACCCGCTGGACTGGATCGACCGGTTCGGCGCCGATGCCACCCGGTTCACCCTGGCCCGCGGCGCCAGCCCGGGCAGCGACGTGGCGATCAGCGAGGAATGGGTCACCGGGGCCAGGAACTTCTGCAACAAGCTCTGGAACGCGACCCGGTTCGCGTTGCTGAACGGGGCCCGCGTGCCCGCCGCCCGGCCGCCGCGCGAGGCGCTGTCCGTGGCCGACCGGTGGATCCTGTCCCGGCTCGCCGCGGTCACCGCCGATGCCGACGCGCTGTTCGAGCAGTTCGAGTTCGCCAAGTTGTGCGAGGCGCTGTACCACTTCGCCTGGGACGAGGTCTGTGACTGGTACCTGGAGCTGGCCAAGCTGCCGCTGTCCAGTGGTGATAGCGCCGCTGCCCGCACGACCCGCGATGTGCTGGGCTATGTGCTCGACCGGCTGCTGAAGTTGCTCCACCCGGTGATCCCGTTCGTCACCGAGGAGCTCTGGGTGGCGCTGACCGGCGGGGATTCAATCATGATCGCGCCCTGGCCGGGCAGCTTGGCGGGGGGCTCCGGGGAGTCGTCCCCCCGGGCCAGCACAGCCAGCACCGGGGACGCGGCTGGGCCGGCCTATCATGACCGGGCGGCCGAGGCCGAGATCTCCTCGCTCGTGGCGCTGGTCACCGAGGTCCGCCGGTTCCGTTCTGATCAAGGCCTGCGCCCCGGCCAGCCGGTGCCCGCGGTGCTGTCCGGGATCGCCAGCACGCCACTGGCCGCCCACGAACCGAGCATCCGTGCGCTGCTCCGGCTGACCCCGCCCGACGCCGCGTTCGAGGCCACCGCGTCCATCCAGGCCGAAGGGGTCACCGTCGAACTGGGCACCGCGGCGGCGATCGACGTCGCCGCCGAGCGCCGCAGGATGGAGAAGGATCTCGCGGCGGCCCGCAAAGAACACGATCAAGCCGAACGCAAGCTCGGCAACGAATCGTTCCTGGCCAAGGCGCCTGCCGATGTGGTGACCAAGACCAGGGACCGGCTCGATGCCGCCCGCGCTGACATGGCCCGGATTTCCGGGCGCCTGGCCGCCTTGCCCGCGCCGCCTGCCCCAGAGCAGGCCGATCCGGCGCAGGCCGATCCGGCGCAGGCCGATCCGGCCCGGGCCGGATCGCAGCGGGAGGACGGTTGACCGCCGAGCAGCGGCTGCGCGAGGTGGAACAGGAGATCCTCGCGCGCCGCCCCGAGCACGCCATCGAACCGACCCTGGACCGGATCGCGGAGCTGGCCACATTGCTCGGCGACCCGCAGCGGGCCTATCCGGTGATCCATGTCACCGGTACCAACGGCAAGACCTCGACGGCCCGGATGATCGAGGTCCTGCTGCGCACCCGCGGGCTGCGCACCGGGCTGTTCACCAGCCCGCACCTGTCGTCCATCCGGGAGCGGATCGCGGTGGACGGTGAGCCGCTGTCGGCCGAGGCGTTCGTCGCCGCCTATGAGGAGGTGGCGCCGTATCTGGCCGTGGTGGATGAGCGCCAGCCGTCCCGCCTGTCGTTCTTCGAGGTGCTCGCCGGGATGGCCTTCGCGGCCTTCGCCGACGCGCCGGTGGACGTGGCGGTGATCGAGGTCGGCCTCGGCGGCACCTGGGACGCGACCAACATCGCCGACGGCGCGGTCGCGGTGGTGACCCCGGTCGCCATCGACCACATCCAGTACCTCGGCGACACGATCGAGGAGATCGCGGCGGAGAAGGCCGGCATCATCAAGCCGGGCGCGGTGGCCGTCCTCGGGCAACAGCCGGTCGCCGCGGCGGAGGTGCTGCTGCGCCGGGCGGCGGACGTGGGCGCCAGCGTGGCCCGGGAGGGCCTGGAGTTCGGGGTGACCAGCCGGGAACTCGCGGTCGGCGGGCAGCAGTTGGCCATCCACGGCCTGCACGGCGACTATGACGACCTGCTGCTGCCGCTGTTCGGCGAGTATCAGGCGGGCAACGCGGCGTGCGCGCTGGCCGCGGTCGAGGCGTTCGCCGGCGCCGGCGACATGGGCCCGGTCATGGTGAACGGCGAGGCCGTAGCGGGCGCTGAGATGAAGGACGTGAGCCCCGCCTTCAGCACGGACCAGATTGACCCGGGTCTGGTCCAGCAGGCGTTCGCCGCGATGACCTCGCCCGGGCGGCTGGAGGTGGTCAGGCGCAGCCCGCTGGTGGTGGTGGACGCCGCGCACAATCCAGCTGGCATGGCGGCCGCCGTGGCGGGCCTGACCGAGGCGTTCACGTTCACCGACATGGTGGGCGTGCTGGCGGTCAGCGTGGACAAGGACGTGGCCGGGATCCTCGATGAGCTGGAGCCGGTGATCTCCGAACTGGTGGTGACCCGGAACTCCTCCAGCCGGTCCATGGACCCCGAAGCTCTCGCCGAACTGGCGGCGGACGTGTTCGGGCCAGAGCGGGTGCGGTCGGCCGAGCGGCTGGACGACGCGCTGGAGATCGCCGTCGGCCTCGCCGACGACGCAGCCGGGCCGGACGGCATGGGCCGGCCCGGGGTGCTCGTCACCGGATCGGTGATCACCGCGGGAGACGCGCGGCAGCTGCTCACCACGCCGACCCGGGGGACTGCGGAGCAGGGATGAGGCGGCTGTGCGGCACCGTGCTGATCATGGAGGCGATCGTGATCGGGCTCGCGATCCCGGTGGCCATCACCATCGGGCACTCATCCCCCCGCGCCGCGGGCATCGCCGGCGGGGTGCTGGCGGTCGCGGCGGTGCTGCTCGCGGCGGTGGCAGGCCGGCCGGGCCTGCGCTGGGCGCTGGTGGCAGGCAGCGTGCTGCAGGTGTGCGTGATCGCGGCGGGCGCGCTGGTGCCCGTGATGTACGCGCTTGGGGCCATCTTCGCCGGGTTCTGGATCCTGGCCATCTGGATGGGCCGGCGCGCCGAATCAACCTGACATCCCGCCGGGCCGGCGGACAGGCCGCGAACGGTATGTTCTACGCTGCGCGGGCGCGCCGGGTCCGGCTCGGCCCGGTCCGTCCCCGATAGGATTCTCACGCAGCGGGCTTATCCCTGATCACTGAGTGATGGCCCGCCGTCGCGGCTGGCGAGGAGGAGCATTTCTTGTCTGAACGCACCCTGGTCCTGGTGAAGCCCGACGGCGTGCGGCGCGGGCTGATCGGCGAGGTCCTGTCCCGGATCGAGCGCAAAGGCCTCCGGATCGTGGCGATGGACCTGCGGACTCTCGACCCTGGAACGGCGACGACGCACTACGCGGAACATGACGGGAAACCTTTCTTCGATTCGCTCGTCGACTTCATTACCTCGGGGCCACTGGTTGCCCTGGTCGTGGAGGGTCCACGGGCGATCGAGGCGTTCCGCGCCCTGGCCGGCGCCACCGACCCGGTCCGCGCGTCGCCGGGCACCATCCGCGGCGACTACTCGTTGATAGTCCAGTCGAACATCGTGCATGGATCTGACGGCCCGGACTCCGCGGCGCGGGAAATCAAGATCTTCTTTCCTGACCTCGTTTAGGCGGCCCGACACTGGCCGATGAACATATAGGGCCGCGGTCGGTTCTCCGGGGGAGGGTTTGAGCTGCGGTTTTGACACAGATCACCCTGGCATTACCCATTCTGGAAGGTCTCGTTCCTCATGAGCAACGCGTTGGCGTTTCTGGGCCGTGACATGGCGGTCGATCTGGGCACCGCGAACACCCTGGTCTACGTGCGGGGTCGCGGGATCGTGCTCAACGAGCCGTCCGTGGTGGCGCTGAATACCAACAACGGCCAGATAGTCGCCGTGGGGGTCGAGGCTAAACGGATGATCGGCCGGACCCCCGGCAACATCGTGGCGGTCCGCCCGCTGAAGGACGGGGTCATCGCGGACTTCGACGTGACCGAGCGGATGCTCCGCTACTTCATCCAGAAGGTGCACCGGCGCAGGCACCTGGCCAAACCGCGGGTTGTCGTCGCGGTGCCGAGCGGGATCACCGGGGTGGAGCAGAGCGCGGTCAAGGAGGCCGGCCATCAGGCCGGCGCGCGGCGGGTGTACATCATCGAGGAACCCATGGCCGCGGCGATCGGGGCCGGCCTGCCGGTCAACGAGCCGACCGGGAACATGGTGGTGGACATCGGCGGCGGCACCACCGAGGTGGCGGTGATCTCGCTGGGCGGCATCGTGACGTCCCAGTCGATCCGCATCGGCGGGGACGAGATGGACCAGGCGATCATCACCTTCGGCAAGAAGGAGTACTCGCTCATGCTGGGCGAGCGGACCGCCGAGGAGATCAAGATGGCCCTCGGCTCAGCGTTCCCCTCGGCGGACGAGCCGCACGCCGAGATCCGCGGCCGGGACCTGGTGAGCGGCCTGCCGAAGACCATCGTGATCTCTGCCGAGGAGATCCGCCGGGCCATCGAGGAGCCGCTCGTCCTCATCGTGGACGCGGTCAAGACGACGCTGGACAAGTGCCCGCCCGAGCTGGCCGGTGACGTCATGGACCGGGGAATCGTGCTGACCGGCGGCGGTGCGCTGCTGCGCAACCTGGACGAGCGGATCCGCGAGGAGACCGGCATGCCGGTGCACGTGGCCGACAACCCCCTCGATTCCGTGGCGCTCGGCACGGGCAAATGCGTGGAGGATTTCGACACGCTGCGCCAGGTGCTGGTGCCGGAATCCAGGCGCTGACCGCCGGAGGGCGTCAGCCGCCACGGCGGCAGGGATGAGGAGATCCGGTGCACGACACCCGGCGAACCCGGCTCGTTCTGGCCGTCCTCCTGGCGGCCGCTCTGGCGTTGATCACGGTCGATTACCGGGGCGGCCCGGCGTCGCCGCTGGGCCGCTCTGGCGTTGATCACGGTCGACTACCGGGGTGGCCCGGCGTCGCCGCTGAGCGGCCTGAACTCCTTCGGGGACTCGGTCCTCGGGTCCGCCGAGAGCTCGGTCAGCCTGCTGACCTCACCGGTCAGACGGATCGCCGACGCCGTCACCGGAGGGTCCGGATCGCAGGCCAAGATCGCATCGCTACAGCGCCAGCTGGCCCAGCTACGGGCGGAACTCAGCCAGCAGCAGCTGAGCCGGGCGCAGGCGGCCCAGCTGAGCGGGCTGCTGCAGCTGGCGGGGCGCGGCGGGTACCGGATCGTGGCCGCGAACGTGATCGCGGCCGGGCCGGCCTACGCTGACACGATCACGATCGACGCCGGCCGCAAGGACGGCATCAAGCCGGACGAGACCGTGCTGAACGGCGCGGGGCTGGTCGGCACGGTCACCGCGGTGGGTCCGCGGACCGCGACCGTCCTGCTGACCACGGACGCGAGCGCGACCGTCGGCGTGCGGCTCGCGGGCACCGGGCTGATCGGCGCGGTGACCGGTACCGGCAAGAGCCTGTCCAGCGCCGGGCTGCTGCGCTTGCAGGTGTTCAGCAGCAATGCCGTGCTCCGGCCCGGGGAGCAGCTGGTCACCTTCGGCTCCGTCGGCGGCAGCCCGTACGTGCCGGGGGTCCCGGTCGGCGTGATCACCAAGGTGGTAGGCAGCACGAGCTCGCTGATGCGGCTGGCCTTGGTCCGGCCCTTCGCGAGCATGGCGACTCTCGGGGTGGTGGGCGTCGTCGTGGTCCCGCCCCGGACCAACCCGCGGGACTCGGTGCTGCCGCCCAAGCCCAGCCCGGCGCCGGCCGGCACTGTGAGGCCGACGCCGACTTCCGGCGCGACGGTCAGCGCGGGCGCGTCGTCGGCGCCGACCCAGTCAGTGCCGACTCAGGCCGGGCCGACCCAGGCCACGCCGGGATCGGGGGGCTGAGGTGCGCCGTGCCGCGCTGCTGGCCGCCGCATCGCTGGCCGCGATCCTGATCCAGCTGACCTTGCTCAACCGCCTGCCGCTGCCCGGTGGCGCGGCGCCGGATCTCGTGCTGGTCCTGGTGGTCGCGGTCGCGCTGACCGGGGGCCCGATGGACGGCATGCTGACCGGCTTCTTCGCGGGGCTGGCGCTCGATGTCGCGCCGCCCGCCAGTCACCTGGTGGGCCAGTACGCGCTGGTGTTCTGCGTGGCCGGGTATGCCGCGGGTCGGCTCAGCAACGCCCTCAGCCGGGCCAGCTGGCTGCCGCTCGGGGCGGTGGCCCTGTGCGCGGCGGGCGGCGAAGCGCTGTATGCGGCGGTCGGGATGCTGTTCGGTGATCCGGGCGTCACATGGTCCGCGGTGCGCCATGTGCTCCCCGTCTCGGTCGGCTACGACCTTCTGGTGTGCCCGTTCGTGCTGCGGGCGACCGTGGCGGCCCGTGCTTGGACAACCCATGGCTGGTCCGCCGACGGCCTCGGGGCGGACCGCGGCGCGCTGGCCGGCTCGTCCGGGGCGGCCACGGCGGGAGTGGCCGCGGCCGGAGCCGGCCGGGCTGTACGGGACACCGGAACGGGGCGCAGCCCGCGGCTGAGGGTGGCCACAGGCCGGCCTGGCGATGGCTGGATCGGCGGCGCAAGCCAGCGGGCCGGCCGGGCTGCGGCCCAGGTGCTCGCCACCCGGCCGACCCACCTGCGGCTGCGCGGCGGGCAGGCCGGCTCCGCCGCCGGCGGCGGGGCCAGCAAGACGCTCCCGGCCCGGCCAGTGCACCTGCACTTCGGCCATGGCGGCGGGTCGGCGCGCAGCGGCCCCAGCAGCGGGCAGGGGGCCAAAGTCCGCTCGGCCCCGCCGGTGCACCTGCGGTTTGGTGGCGGCGCCCGCCGCCGGGACGGTGCGGTGGGCGGCTCGGTGCTCGGCCGCCTCGGGTCCGGGCCGAAGATGCTGCGCGGCCGGGCACCCAGGGGCCGCGCGCTGCGCCGCGGAATGCCCGGAGGCAGCGCGCTGCGCGGCGGAATGCCCGGCCCCGGGGCGCTCGGTTCCAGGGCGCTCGGTTCCAAAGCACTGGGTTCCAAAGGACTGAGTTCCAGGGCACTGGGTTCCAAAGCACGGGGTTCCAAAGCACGGGGTTCCAGGGCACTGGGTTCCACGGCACTGGGTTCCCAAGCACGGGGCGGCCGGCGGCCCAGGGGCAGTGCGCTGCGCGGCGGCGGCCCCGGTGGTAGCGCGGTGAGTCGTGGCGGAGGATCGTTCGGGAACGGGTTGCGTTCGGGATCCGGGAAAGGCGCGGAACCTCACTTCCGGCGTCAGTCACGCCGCGGCGCCGGGACCGGCGGCCGGGCCCGGCGCGGGCTGGCCGACGGTGGCTGGCTGCGGCGGGGCCGGCGCCGGGCCAGGTTCGGCCGCCGTTCGACCGTGTGGCGGATCGGAAGCAAGCGGACGGGAGGCCGGTCATGATCCCGGCGTCGCGGCGGCGCCTGGTGGTGCTGTACGTGGTGGTGGCGGCGCTGCTCATCTCGCTCGGCGGGCGGCTGTGGTACCTGCAGGTGATGACCGGCCGGTCATACGTCAGCCTGGCGGCGCAGGACCAGGCCCGGTATGTCATCGTGCCCTCGGTCCGCGGGGAGATCGTCGACGACGTCGGCCAGCCCCTGGTGGACAACCGCACGGCGCTGGTCGTCTCGGTGGCCAGGACGACACTGTCGGCGCAGGCCGATGGGGGCGCCGCTGTGCTGCACCGGCTCGCCACCCTGCTCGGCATGCCCTACCAGCTGCTGTCGGAAAAGATCCGGCTGTGCACCGCCGGGGTGTCCCAGCCCTGCTGGAGCGGGTCGCCGTACCAGCCGATCCCGGTCGACCAGCACGTCTCCGACACGGTCGCCCTGCACATCATGGAGGACCACAGCCAGTTTCCCGGGGTCACCGCGGAGGTGCAGCCGGTGGTCAGCTACCCCGCGCCCACCGGGGCCGAGGCGGCGCAGATGCTCGGTTACCTGCAGCCCATCACGCCCGGGGAGGTCAAGCAGCGGCACCTGCCCGTGACCGGCTTCTCCGGGGTGGATCTCGTCGGGCAATCGGGCCTGGAGGCGCAGTACGACCGGCAGTTGCGCGGCACGGCAGGCACGCAGGTGCTGTCGGTCAACGCGGCAGGCCAAGTGACCGGCACCATCAGGCAGACCCCGGCGAAGGCCGGTGACAACCTGGTCACCAGCATTAATGCGCAGGTCCAGGCCGACACGGCGAACGCGCTCAGCCAGGCCATCCAGCGGGCGCAGGCGGAAGGCAACGTCGGTGCCACGACCGGCGCCGCAGTGGTGATGACCACCACCGGCCGGGTCGTGGCGATGGCCAGCTACCCGAGCTACAACCCGGGCGTGTGGTCAGGCGGCATCTCCCAGGCGCAGTTCAACGACCTGTTCGGCACCTCCCGTGGTGAGCCCATCCTCAACCGGGCGACCCAGGGTGAGTACGCGCCCGGATCGACGTGGAAGGTCACCTCCACGGCGGCCGCGCTCGCGAACGGGTTCAGCGCGGACGGGCCCTACTCCTGCCCGGGCGCGGTGACCGTGGCCGGGCGCGTCTTCAACAACTGGACCACCCAGAACCTCGGTGAGATGTCCCTGCACCAGGCGCTGGTCATGTCCTGCGACACCGTGTTCTACCAGATCGCCTACCAGATGTGGCTGACCGACAACCAGCATGCGGACCTGGTCGCCAACCCCCATGCGCCGGTGCAGAAGATGCAGCAGATGGAGCTGGCCTGGGGATTTGGCCGCAATACCGGAATTGACCTGCCCGAGGAGTCACCCGGCACAGTGCCGACCCGGCAGTGGCTGTACAACTACTGGGCGCAGTACAAGAAGTTCTGGTGCTCCAACGGCAAGCAGAACGGGTCCTACATCCAGCAGATCGAGTACGACAACTGCCAGTCCGGCTTCGTGTGGGCGCCCGGCCAGGCGGTCAACGCGTCCATCGGCCAGGGGTACGTCACGGTGACCCCGCTGCAGCTGGCGCGGGCGTACGCCGCGCTGGCCAACGGCGGCACCCTGTACAGCCCCCGGATCGGCTCCGCGCTCCTGTCGCCGGCCGGCCGGGTGGTCGCCAAGATCAAGCCGCCGGTCACAGGTCACCTGCCGGTGTCCCGGTCCGCTCTGGCCTACATCAAGGACTCGCTGGTCGCCGTGGTGACCCAGGGCACGGCGGCGGGCGCGTTCGCCGGATTCCCGCTGGGCAAGCTGCCCATCGCGGCCAAGACCGGTACCGCCGAAGTCGTCGGCGGCCAGGCCACGTCGGTGTTCGCCTCGTTCGCCCCGGCCTACGACCCGAAGTACGTGGTGGTGGTCATGGTCCCCAAGTCGGGTGAGGGCGCCGACGTGTCCGCGCCCGCCGCGCGGCAGATCTGGGACGGCATCTACGGCCTGGAGGGCCACAAGGCGGCGTTCCCGGGCGGCCGGGCGCCCGCCGCGCTGCCGGGCGTCTCCGCCGCAGGCGTGATCACCGCTCCGGCTGGATACGGGGGATCCTCATGAGTTCCTGGCGAGGCCCGGGGCTAGGCCGGGGCGGCTCTGTTTACGGCCGGGCTTACGGCAGGCTCGAGCCGGTGCGCCAGTCCAGGCCGGGCTACGGCGGCCTACGTCCCGGCGGCCTGCGTCCCGGCGGCCTGCGTCCCGGCGGCCTGATGCGCCCCACGACCCTCTGGCAGCGCGCCGTGGCCAGACAGTCCCTGCTGCGCCGCTTCGACTGGCTGCTGACGGCCGCGGTGCTCGGGCTCAGCCTGGTCGGCGTGCTGCTGGTCTGGTCAGCCACCGAGCACGGGCTGGGGCAGGCGGGGGCCGATCCCCAGACGTACCTGAAGAAGCAACTGCTCAACATCATGATCGGCCTGATCCTGATGGCGGCCGTGAGCACGCTCGACTACCGGACGCTGCGCACCTACGCGCCGGTCGCGTACGCCATGACCAGCCTCGGGCTGCTGGTGGTGCTCAGCCCGGTGGGCAGCACCGTCAACGGGGCGCATTCCTGGATCGCGCTGCCCGGCGGCTTCCAGACGGAGCCGTCGGAGTTCGCCAAGGTCACCCTGATCCTGATGACGGCCGTGATCCTGTCCGAACTCCGCGACGGGGACCGGCGCCCGCGCCCGCGGGATCTGGTGGCGGCGCTGGCCTGCGGGGCGCTGCCGCTGGCCCTCGTGATCGCCGAGCCCGACCTCGGAGTCTCGATCCTGATGGCGGTGATGCTGGCCGGCGTGATCGCGCTGTCCGGGATCCGGCTGCGCTGGCTGGCCGGGCTGGGCGCCGTCATCGGCCTGGCCGGCCTGGTGACGTGGAGCATGCACCTGCTCAAGCCCTACCAGGTGCAGCGCCTCACCGCGTTCGTCAACCCGTCGGCCGACCCGACGGGAACCGGGTACAGCGCCGCGCAGGCGAAGATCGCGATCGGCTCCGGCGGAATGTTCGGCCAGGGACTGTTCCATGGCTCGCTGGTCGCCGGCAACTTCGTGCCCGAGCAGCACACCGACTTCATATTCGCGGTGGCCGGAGAGGAACTGGGCTTCGTCGGCACGATCACGATCGTCGGCCTGATCGCCGTGCTGCTGGTTCGCTCGCTGCGCATCGCGGTCCGCGCCGACGACCAGTTCGGCCTGCTGGTGGCCTCCGGCATCGCGATCTGGTTCGCTGTCCAGGCCTTCGTCAACATCGGGATGACGATCGGGATCACGCCGGTCACCGGGCTGCCGCTGCCGTTCGTGTCCTACGGCGGCTCCGCCATGTTCGCCGACATGATCGCCATCGGCATGCTCCAGGCCATCCACCGCCGCCATTCAGTTTTCGACTGACCCGGCGTCTTTCGACTGACCAGCGCCCGCCGACGTACCGCCCCGCCGCCTCCTCGCCCGCCCGCTTCCCCGACCGCAACGACACCGATTCCGCACCGGGGTCGTCCTGACGACACCGATTCCGCACCGGGCTCGTTGCCGGGCAGCGCGCGGCCGTGACAATCGTTCGGCTGACGCCGGCGGCCCGGTCAATGGCGGGCCGGTAGGCTGTGGGAATGCCCGTGGAATCGGTGTACTCCCGGCTGGAGCCGCTGCTCCCCCTGGTGCGCAAGCCGATCCAGTATGTGGGCGGCGAACTGAACTCGGTCGTCAGCGACTGGGACGCCGCGGAGGTCCGCTGGGCGCTCATGTATCCCGATGCCTATGAGATCGGCCTGGCCAACCAGGGCATCCAGATCCTCTACGAGATCCTGAACGAATCCGATGGCGTGCTCGCGGAGCGCACCTACAGCGTCTGGCCAGATCTCGAAGCGCTGATGCGGGAGCACCGGATTCCCCAGTTCACGGTCGATGCGCACCGGCCGGTACGGGCGTTCGACGTGCTCGGCGTGAGCTTCGCGACGGAACTGGGCTACACGAACCTGCTCACCGCGCTCGACCTGGCCGGGATACCGCTGGCGGCCGCGGACCGGGCCGCGGGCGACCCGATCGTGCTGGCGGGCGGGCACGCCGCGTTCAACCCCGAGCCCATCGCCGAGTTCCTCGACGGCGCCGTGCTCGGCGACGGCGAGCAGGCGGCGCTGGCGATCTCGGCGCTGATCAGGGAGTGGAAGCGGGCCGGGCGCCCGGAAGGCCGGGACGGCCTGCTGGCGGCGCTGGCGGCCGAGGGAGGTGTCTACGTCCCGCGCTTCTACGACGTGGACTACCTGCCGGACGGCCGGATCCAGCGGGTCGCGCCGAACCGCCCGGACGCCCCGTACAGCATTGCCAAGCACACCGTTATGGATCTGGACGCCTGGCAGTACCCGAGCAAGCCCATCGTGCCGGTGGCGGAGTCGGTGCACGAGCGGTTCAGCGTGGAGATCTTCCGCGGCTGCACCAGGGGCTGCCGGTTCTGCCAGGCCGGGATGATCACCCGGCCGGTCCGCGAGCGCAGCATCACCACGATCGGCGACATGGTCGAGCGTGGGCTGGCCGCGAGCGGGCTCGACGAGGTCGGCCTGCTCTCACTGTCCAGCGCCGACCACAGTGAGATCAACGAGATCGCCACCGGCCTGGCCGACCGGTACGAGGGCACGAACGTCGGGCTGTCCCTGCCCTCGACGAGGGTGGATGCGTTCAACGTGACGCTCGCCGACGAACTGAGCAGGAACGGGCGGCGGTCCGGGCTGACCTTCGCCCCGGAGGGCGGGTCGGAGCGGATCCGCAAGGTGATCAACAAGATGGTCACCGAGGAGGACCTGATCCGGACCGTCACCACCGCCTACGCCAGCGGCTGGCGGCAGGTGAAGCTGTATTTCATGTGCGGCCTGCCCACCGAGACCGACGAGGACGTGCTCGCCGTGGCCAGGCTGGCCCGCGAAGTGATCAAGGCTGGGCGGCAGGCGTCCGGGCGGCGTGACATCCGGTGCACGGTGTCCATCGGCGCCTTCGTGCCCAAGCCGCACACGCCGTTCCAGTGGGCGGCCCAGTGCGACCGCCAGACCGTGGATGACCGGCTGCGCAAGCTGGGCGGCGCGCTGCGCTCCGATCCCGCCTATGGCAAGGCGGTGGGCTACCGCTATCACGACGGCAAGCCGGCCATCATCGAGGGCCTGCTGTCGCGCGGCGACCGCCGGGTCGCGAAGGTGATCAAGGCGGCATGGGCGGACGGGGCGCGGTTCGACGGGTGGACAGAGCACTTCTCCTTCGACCGCTGGGCGCGCTGCGCGGCGCAGGCCCTGGCCGCCGACGGCGTGGACCTGGACTGGTACACCACCCGCGAACGCGAGTACAGCGAAGTGCTGCCCTGGGATCACCTGGACGCCGGGCTGGACCGCGACTGGCTCTGGCAGGACTGGCAGGACGCCATCGACCCGGCCGGGCCGGCCGAGGTGGATGATTGCCGCTGGACTCCTTGTTATGACTGCGGAGTATGTCCGACCATGGGCACCGAGATCCAGACCGGGCCGACAGGAGCCAGGCTGCTCCCGCTGACCGTGGCAGGCGCACAGTCACCGGCCATGATGGCGCGGGGCACCGCTGCGCCGGCCAACGGGCCGGGCGTCTAGATGGCGCGTCCCGCTCCGCCGCGGCCGGCCGGGCAGGCCGCCCCGCCGCCCGTCGTCCAGCGTCTTCGTGTCCGGTACGCTAAAAGAGGCAGGATGCGTTTCGCCAGTCACAGGGATATCGCGCGGGCCGTTGAACGGGGAGTTCGCAGGGCGGGTTTGCCCATCGCCTACTCGGCCGGATTCACGCCGCACCCGAAGATCTCCTACGCTGGCGCGGCCCCGACGGGGACCGCGAGTGAGGCTGAGTACCTAGAGCTTTCTCTCACGGAAGCGTGCGCCGTGGGCGACGTGCGGGACGGGCTCGACGCGGCCCTGCCGGACGGGATTGATGTGATCGACGTGACCGAGGAAGCCGGGTCTCTGGGCGCCAACGCGGCGGAGGCGTCCCAGTGGGAGGTCGTGCTCCCCGGAGTCGGGCCGGAGCAGGCAGCCATGGCGGTCGAGGCATTTCTCGCCACCGACACTCTGGAAGTGGAGCGCCTGACCAGCAAGGGACTCAGGCGCATGGACGCCCGCGCCGCGGTGGTCACCATGGAGACAGACCGGCGTGCCGTGGACGAGCGGAACGCCGGGTATGCGATACTTCGAATGGTTGTTCGGCACATGACACCTGCCGTACGACCCGACGACATCCTGGCCGCACTTCGCCGCGTGGCTGCTCTTGCGCCGTCGTCACCACCGCTGGTGACCAGGCTGGCGCAGGGGCCACTCGCCGTAATGGCTGCCTCGGCAGCCGAGGCGCATGTGCAAGGCCTGGCACAGGGACAGATAGAGACAACGCGCCCGGGAGCGCTGACCGTCCACGAGACGGGCACCCTCCCAGCGAGCGCGTACGACCAGCTCCTGCGCGGAGCGGCGGGTTCTTTGCGAACCCACGCGCCCGGGAGCCTGACGGGAGAATACCCGGATGCTCGAAACCGAGCTGAACGACAGTGAGAACAGCAGTGATGGGCACGGAAGCGCAGATCCTGCTGGCGTAGGAGCTGCGCCGGCGGTCAGCGGGCCTCAGGCGGGCCAGGGGCCCGATGCTGGGGCCCAGCAGCCTGCGGCGGCCACGGCCCCGCCCGCGAGTCCTGAGGGCGGCGCGGGGGGCCGCAAGACGACAGGCCGTACCCGCCGCGCCGTCACCCGGGCGGCAGGTCCGCCGGCTGCTGAGCCCGCATCGGCGGTGGCGGCGACCGCGGCAGGCACGTCGGCCGCTGAGCCCGCCCCAGCGGTGGCGGCGACCGCGGCAGGTACGTCGGCCGCCGGGTCCGCCCCGGCCGGGTCGGCCGCCGCGTCGGCCCAGGTACCTGACACGGCGGCCAGCGGAGCGCCGGCTACGGCGTCGGCTGGCCGGGCCCCGGCTGGGTCGAGAGGCCGGGCCCCGGCTGGGTCGAGAGGCCGGGCCCCGGCTGGGTCGAGAGGCCGGGCCGCGGCTGGGTCGAGAGGCCGGGCCGCGGCGGTTCCGCCCGTAGCGGTCCCGCCTGCCCCGGCGCAATCCGCCGCGGCGCCGGCGGCCGCGGCTGCACCCGCGGCGGTTCCGCCCGCGACCTTCCAGCCTCCGCCGGTTATCTTCCAGCCGCCCGCGGCCGGTGAGCCCGCGGACGGCGGCGACCGGCAACGCGACGACGCCGGGGGGGCCAGGGGCGCCGAGCCGGACGGGCAAGCCCGTGACCGGGGCGGGTCATCGCGGCGCAGGACCACCCGCACCAAAGCTGCGGCCGCGGACCACGATGGTGCCGAAGAGCAGGCAGCGCAGGCCGGCGAGGTATCAGCTGACCGTCGCGCCGGTGCCGGCTCGAGCTCGGCTGCGGCCGATGACCAGGAAGCCGAAACGGATGCGGCCGGGCGCCGTCGGCGGCGCCGGGGGAGCCGGTCGAGGACTCGCGGCGACGGCGAGGCGCCCGGCGCCGAGGACGCCGCGTCAGCGGACCACGACGCTGCGGCCACCGAGAACGCTCAGGCCCGCGGCGGCAGGCGGAGGTCGGCCGACGCGGAGGCCCAGTCCGCCGACGGCGGACCGGCCGGTGACGCTGAGCAGGGCGGCGATGGCCAGGAGGGTGATGAGGGACCGGGCGGCACCAGGCGCCGCAGGCGCAAGCGGCGTCGCGGCTCACTGGCCGAGGGTGACCAGCCGACCCCAGACGACCCGCCCAACACCGTGGTGCACGTGCGGCCACCCCGTCAGCACGGGCCGGACGATTCCGGGCCCTCCAGCGATGTCCAGTCGGTCCGTGGCTCAACCCGGCTGGAGGCGAAGCGGCAGCGTCGCCGGGAAGGCCGCGAATCCGGGCGGCGGCGTCCGCCGGTCATTACCGAGTCCGAGTTCCTCGCCCGGCGTGAAGCCGTGGACCGGGTCATGGTCGTCCGCCAGCGAGGCGAGCGGACGCAGATCGCGGTGCTCGAGGACGGCGTTCTCGTCGAGCACTACGTGGACAAGTCAAGTCACCAGTCGTTCGTCGGCAACGTCTATCTCGGCAAGGTGCAAAACGTCCTGCCATCCATGGAGGCCGCCTTCGTCGACATCGGCAAGGGGCGCAATGCCGTTCTGTATGCCGGTGAGGTTAATTTCGATGCCAGTGGCCTGGAGGGTGAGTCCAAGCGGATCGAATCCGCGCTCAAGTCCGGCCAGTCGGTGCTCGTCCAGGTCACCAAGGACCCGGTCGGGCACAAGGGGGCGCGGCTGACCAGCCAGGTCAGCCTGCCCGGCCGCTATCTGGTCTATGTGCCGGGCGCCTCCATGATGGGCATCAGCCGCAAGCTGCCCGACAAGGAGCGGACCCGGCTGAAGCAGATCCTCAAGCAGGTGATGCCCGAGGGCGCGGGCGTGATCGTGCGTACCGCGGCGGAAGGTGCCGCGGAGGAGGAACTGGCCCACGACGTGGCCCGGTTGTCGGCCCAGTGGGAGAGCATCGAGCGCAAGGCGAAGACGGCGAGCGCTCCCGAGCTCCTCTACAGCGAGCCTGACCTGACCATCCGCGTGGTCAGGGACATCTTCAACGAGGACTTCAGCAAGCTGGTCGTGGCCGGCGACGAAGGCTGGGACCTGGTCGATGAGTACGTCCGCTACGTGGCCCCGCACCTGGCCGACCGGCTGGTTCGCTGGGACGACGAGGACGAGGATGCCTTCGCCCGGTACCGCATCGACGAGCAGCTCGCCAAGGCGCTGGAGCGGAAGGTATGGCTGCCCAGCGGTGGCTCGCTGGTGATCGACAACACCGAGGCGATGACCGTCGTCGACGTCAACACCGGGAAGTTCACCGGCAAGGGCGGAAACCTGGAGGAGACGGTCACCAAGAACAACCTGGAGGCGGCCGAGGAGATGGTCCGCCAGCTCCGGCTGCGCGACATCGGCGGCATCATCGTGATCGACTTCATCGACATGGTCCTGGAGAGCAACAGGGATCTGGTGCTGCGGCGGCTGCTCGAATGCCTCGCGCGGGACCGGACCAAGCACCAGGTCGCGGAGGTCACCTCGCTGGGCTTGGTGCAGATGACCCGCAAGCGGGTCGGCAGCGGGCTGCTTGAAGCGTTCTCCGAGCCCTGCGAGTGCTGCAACGGGCGCGGCCGCATCGTGTCGCTGGAGCTCACCGACCATGCCCAGGAAGGCCAGCGCGGACGCGGCGGCGCCAAGGCGGACAGCCGCCAGCCGAAGGACGGCAGGCAGGCCAGAGGCGGGCGGCACGAGAGGAACGGCAAGGTTGATCAGGGCGATGCCTTGTCGGACCTGGCCGGGTCGGACCTGGCCGGGTCGGGCGTTGCCGGGTCGGGCGTTGCCGGGTCGGACATCGCTGGGTCGGCTACCGCTGGGCAGGCCACCGCTGGGCAGGCCACCGCTGGGTCGGCCACTGCGGCCGGTACAGATGCACGGGTGTCTGATGCGCCGACGTCGGATGTGGCTGGGTCCAGCGCGTGGGGGTCTGCTGCGTCGCCGGACTCCGATGCCGAGACGGGCGGTTCCGCCAGGCAGGGCGGCCGCCGTCGCCGGCGGGCTGCGAGCAGAGAGCAGGGGCCCCCAGACCAATCGACCCTGGGGGACTCGGCTCCGGGTCTGTCGGCTCCGGTTCAGCCTGCCCTGGGCGACTCGGCTCCGGGCCAGCCGAGCCTGTCAGCTCCGGTCCAGCCGGCCCTGGGGAACTCAGCGCTCGGCCGGTCGGCGCTTGACCAGTCGGCGACCGTCGCTCCCGACGGTCCGGATCACGTCGCTACGGCGCCTCCGGCCGCTGCCGAGGCGGACGCGGGATCAGCCGGGGAAACGGCGGCGGAGGGCTAAGAGCGCCCGGCAATAGGGCTGCTGGGCTCGCGGCGCCCAGACGACGACCGGCGGCGTTCTCACTCGCCCGCACACAGCGAGCCGAAGGGGCGCGGCGTCGCCTGGACTAAG
>WNFG01003534.1_pt1 | contig 22095 bp, 9 predicted proteins | sample 5400431 | NCBI WGS metagenome assembly WNFG01 (sample SAMN13153346, study PRJNA577476) | soil metagenome | isolation source: 120 cm saprolite under Douglas fir tree site 2 hole 3 replicate 2 | place: USA:California | collected 2015-04-18 | reverse complement strand
AGGCGCTGACCTACACGCCGTACGGCAACCAGATCGTCCTGCAATTCGCCGAGCGCCTCATCGACGCCGAGGGCCTCGGCACGGATGACGGCAACCCCGATCTCGTCTTCGTCAGTCTCTCTTCCCCCGACTACGGCGGCCACGCCTTCGGCCCCGACTCGCTCGAAGCCGCCGACACCGTCGTCCGCACCGACCGCGATCTCGAGAACTTCTTCCACGACCTCGACGCGAAGTTCGGCAACCGCTGGACCGTCGCCATCACCGCCGACCACGGCGTGCAGTCGATCCCCGAGGTCGCCAAAGACATGGGACGGGAGGGAGGGAGAGTGACTCTGCGCAACCCGCCGAAGACCGCGAAGACCTTCGCCGACCTCTCCCCGCAGCGTCGCGAGCTCGAGAAACGGATTGCGAAAAAACTCGGCGTAAAGGTCACCGACACCACGCCGCTCGCGAAAGCCTTCATCGTCTTCTTCGACGAGCCGGCCATCTACCTGAACTGGCCGCGCGTCCGCGAGTTGACGCTCGACGGCGAGCGGGTCAAGCGCATCGTCCGCGACGCCGCAAAAGAAATCGACGGCGTCTCCGGCGCCTTCACCAACAGCGAGCTGATGATGACGAACACAGACGCCTCGCCGCTCGAAGCCGCCGTCCGCCTCTCCTTCCGCGCCGACCGCTCCGGCGACGTCCTCATCAGCCTCAAGCCCGGCTACATCTGGAACTACTCCGACCCCCCCACCGGCACCACGCACGGCCAGCCCGTCGAAGCCGACCAGCACGTCCCCACCATGCTCTGGGGCGCCGGCATCCACCCCGGCAGTTTCGACGACGCGGTGGCACCCACGTTCCTCGCCAAAACCCTCGGCCGTCTCCTCGGCATCGAGGCGGGCGGCGCGGAGACGAGCGTGCTGCCATGTGTGGGGCAGTAGGATTCGATAACGCAATCGAAGCTTCCTGGGAATTTCGCGGTAGAGTCCCTCTAAACAGCGAGAGATGAGATCCGGTCACACGCGATGACGTTCGCGTGCATCCACAGTGACTCAGCGTTCAAACGATGGCGATAGCCGTCACGGAGAGATCATGTCCAAACATCCAGATAGCGAACACCACCGCCTCTTCGCGCTTGCCGCTCTGCTGGCAATTGCCACCGCGAATACGGCCCTGGCACAAGCGCCCCCGGTGGCGGGCCAACTCCGCATGAGCGGCGGTCCTGCCATGACCTTCACGCAAACCACGGTTTCCTGCAGCGGTCTCAATCCCGGTGATTCCATCGTGCTGGCCGGGTTCGTGATCGACCGGACTGCCAACACGATGGCGTTGGTCACGCCGACCATCGGCGGACAAACCGATCCAAACGGCGTCTACGCAGCAACAGTCAATGGTGGCGTCAAACCGCTATCGGTCTGGCTGCTCCTCGATAAGACGACGGCCAGTTACACGGTCGCCGAGCCCGAGGGAAGTGTGCTCCGAGAGATGCCTGACGGCACGATTGAAGTCTTTAAGGGCCGACCTTTTGTGGGCGGCCCGGAGCCGGCCGCGAGCGCCACCATTCATCGGGCGCACACGCACCTGTTCCGAATTCCGGCAATGCAGCGCCTGCTGGACTCGCGACACATACGTGCGTTAACGATCCCGCCCCCTGCTGCCCCTCCAACGGTCACCCGGCCCTACGGGATCACAGTGTTCGATGCAAAAGACGGCTCAGGCTCTGACGACGACGGCGCGATTGACGGCAGCGTTACCCTGACGTTCCCCGAATCTCTCGAGCTCGGAGACTACCTGTTCGTCGTCGACGACCGCACGCTCGAGTTCAAGGTGCTGCTTCTGGACTCTTGCAACCTCCTGCAGGAGTGCCGGGTATGAAATCCTTCCTTCGCATTTTTCAGATCGGCGCTCTGCTGTTCGCACTGCCGCTCTTCTGCCAACAGGCTCCCAACAACGCCATCGGCTTCCAACCCGGCAAGTCCTTTCAGATGGGCGACTTCGACACGGTGAACCTGTTCAACGGGAACCTGACCATCGCCCTCCCTTTGGGCCCCTCGTTCACACCCGGCGGCAATCTCGCATACGGACTTCACTTGGTTTATAACGGCAACGCCTGGGTAATGCAGGGCGAGACCCCGCCGGAAGCAATTCCAAATGGCTTCAGCAACGCCGCTTTAGGATGGAGAGTGAGCCTCGGCGAGCTCGTCGCGCCAAAAGATCCAGCGATCTTGGACATTTCAGACGGCGGTCATTGGATTTTTCTGGGCGCGGACGGCGCCGACCACACATTCTACCTGACGCTGCACGACGAGGAGAATGGCTCAAACTACGCCGGGTCCGACTCGCTCGCCGTGGGTACCATCGTCGGCTATACACGCGACGGTTCCTACCTGCGCCTGCGCCGGGGAGCACGTCTGCAAACCTCCTTGTCTCATCCCTGTTCACAGTTTCGGGGCTTGTGCGACGATTACAGCGTCTCCTATTCGATCGAGGCTCCCGATGGCAACGTACATACATTTCAAGCAGAAGTCACCAAGTCGATCCTCGATGGCAGCCCAACCGTCGCGGAGGATGCCAGGCTCTCCTACCGTCTGATGAGTATTGTCGACCGGTTCGGTAACTACCTGCACGTTACCTATCCGGATGCGCTGACCTGGATCATCAAGGACGGCACGCCGTCCGGTGGAGACCTTCGTACCCATACAGTCCACTTCATCAACGCTACGTTTTTCGAATTCTCAGGCGAGGCGAACGCGCACCTGTTCATCGACCGCATCGACCTTGCCGCTTTCAATGGGCAGACTGCGACCTATCAGTTCCACTATAGCGACTTTGAGCTGATTTCCAAGAACTGCGACGATCAGTTCCCTGGAGCCACGACGAAGACCCGCTTCCTCAACAGCATCACCCAGCCCGACGGTTCGGTCTTCGCGATGGATTACAACAAGATCGAGCACGACCCCGGCACGAATGCGATTCAATGCTCCCACACTGCCGGGCATCTATTGAAATTCACTCTCCCAACCGGAGGAAAGATCGCGTACACCCTGGATCAACGCGTCTTCCCAAAGGTCCCTGCAGATGGCGAGGAAACCGGCCCGGCCGGCGGCTTCCGTGATCATTCCATGGGCGTCAAAACACGAACGCTCCTCGACGCGAACAACGCCCCAGCCGGGACGTGGACGTATCACGCCGATCTAACAGATCCCATACTGGTACATCACCCTCCCAACGACGCGACAACGATCGAGCCTCTGGGACTGCTTGTCACCGTGACAGACCCTCTTCAGCGGACCACTGCCTACTATTTCGATGTCGATCACTTCGGCGCGGACGTCGATAACGGCTGTTATCCGGGAGGGACGCAGGATCTCGAGTACGCGATGCCTTTCACCAGGATGGCGGGAACTGCCACTTTGGATGGCCTTTTCCTCTCCAGTGAAGTCTACGACGGCCTGTGCACGATGCAGATTCCGGTTTTCGGAGCTGGCTGTACCCGCACCTGCCTGGCCAGTAGCAACACTCCCATCCCGCCTGTCCGGTCGACCTACGTTCAATACGAGCAGGATCCCGGCTCGACCATTCCCACCGATCAGAGTCGGCGCGTCAAGAGGCGCCGCACGGTCTTCAACGACGACATCGGCTGCCCGGGTGGTCCCTGTCTCGAAGAGACGCTCCTGAGCGACTTCGACGGCCTTGGTCATTACCGCACGGAAACGCATCAAAGCAATTTCCCGAACACACCCCCCCGCGTCACGACGACGCACTACAACGCACGCGGCGGCACCTACGTTACGGGCGCATCACCCGACACCTACATGATTCTGCCGGCCTCCTCGTGGCTACCAGGCGTCTATGACTTTCTGACCACCGCCGAGAACAACCAGACTGCCCGAAGCGAGTTCTGCTTCAACGCCACGACTGCCTTCCTCGAACGCCGCCGAACCTTGCGCAGCGGCGATCGCACCCGCGATCTTCTGGCTACGTTCGATCAGACCAATGGCAACGTCATCGCGGAGGCGTACTTCGGCGGCGATTCACAACCCCTCAGCGGCAGCTTCGCAACCTGCACGGGCAATCCAGACACCCCGACGTACCGCCTCACGCACCACTACACGGCCGGAAGCGTCGATTCGACGCAGTACGATGGCGTCAGCTATAAATCGCTCGATTTGAAAATCGACCCCAACACCGGCCTCCCTTTCGAGAGCCGCGACACCTCCGGACTACTCCTGACAACGTACACCTACGACATGATGCAGAGGCTCACCGAGGTTCATCCTCCCGGCGAGGCATGGACGAAGTACACCTACACCATCGGCACACCGTCCTCTCTTTCCATCCTCCGCAGGCCGTTTGGTACGAGCGCGACCGCCACTCCCGAAACGAGCACGTTTCTCTATTTCGACTCGTTCGGCCGTTCCATTCTCAGCAAGGAACAGTTCACGGAAGGGTGGTCGACGACAAAGACCGTATATGACGTGCTCGGAAAAGTGATCCGTACGTCCATGCCGGAATTCCGCGGCAGCTCGTCGTGGGAGAACTTCACGCCGGCACACAACACCACCACGACCTATGACCGCTTCGACCGTCCGCTGAGCATCCAGTCGCCCGACTTCCGAGCCACCACCTTCGCCTACACCGGCAACCGCGTTACCGCGCGCACGGCATGCGTCTCCGCGAGCCAGTCGCAGGCTCCCTGTCCGACAGGCGAGCGGCCGTTCACGACGACGGAGACAGTCGATGGACATGGACGTCTGACAACTGTCACCGAGCCACTGGCCGTTCCGGTTACGACGAGCTATGGCTATGACGCCGGAAACCGGCTGACGTCTGTTGCCATGAATGCACCGGAGGGCTTGCAACAGCGTTTCTTTACATATGATCTCGCGGGTCTTCTTACTTCGGAGCAGCATCCGGAGAAAGGAATCAACGGGAACGGCACCGTGAACTATCCCGAGTACGACGCCCGAGGGCATCTGCGTCATCGGATCGACGGCGCGGCCGGCGGCGCCTTCGACGTCACATTCGTCTACGATGCCGCGGAGCGCCTGACGCACGTCAAAGATCTCGATCCGGCAACCAACAGCCGTCGCGATCTGAAGGTTTTCGACTACGCCGTCGATAACCCTACGAATAACCCACGTTTGGGCAAACTCCAAACAGCGACGCGGCACAACTTTCAGCCGTCCCTCGGCGGCGATATCGCGGTGGCGGAGACCTACACGTATGGCGGCCCCAACGGCCGCGTCTCCGTGCGACAAACGGCGATCGGCGGTGCTCTGCCGGCAAACACCTTTACGCTGGGCCAGAGTTGGGACGACCTCGGCAACGTCGCCAGCGTCACGTACCCTTCAAACGCCGCGTTCGCGTCAACACCATCGAGAACTGTCAGCTACTCGTACACGAATGCGCTATTGACCGGCATTACTGGCTACACGAACAGCATGACCCACTCCGCCAATGGCTTGCTCAGTCATCTCGCCCATGCAAACGGAGAGAACGAGGATTGGACGGCGGACCCGAACGGCATGTCGCGGCCTGCCTCGATTCACATCACCAGTTCCGCCGGAGCCGACAAACTGATCGGCCCTTATACGTACGATGCCACGGGCAACATCGAGCAGATCGGCGACACTGCCGCAACCCACACCATCTATCAATATGACGGCGCCGGACGGCTGGAAAGTTCCGTCGACGTCATACCTTCCTCGCTCCCGCACAACGTGACGTTCAGTTACGACTCGTTCGGAAACAAGATCAGCGCCGGAGTCACTCAAACACATCAGTTCGATCCCAATGGGGACGGAATCATGAGTTCATCCGACATCTTCTATCTGGTCAATTTCCTGTTCTTGCACGGCCCCCAGCCGCGCGGTCCGGCGGGATTCCTTTCGGGTGATGCGAATAACGATGGCCTCGTTACCTCATCCGATATCTTTTTCCTAGTCAATTTCCTGTTCCTGGGTGGGCCCGCCCCCTCCATTCCGACCGAAGCTCTTCCGAGCGGCGAGTTAGCTCCATCCAGTGGCAATGAACCCGACAGCGTCACGGTCGGAACCGTAATCGCTGCCGGCAACACAGTCGACGTTCCCGTTTATATCCGCGACGTCCCAGGCACACCTCTCGGCAGGGAGCTACCCGCAGGATCAAGGATCCAGTCGTTCAGCATCAAGGTGGCCTATTCGCCCGCTTCCTCGGTCTCTTCTGTGACATTTACACGGTCGGGGGTCACATCGAATCTTTCGCCGTCGGCAGAATTCAATCCTGCCACGGCCGGTACGATCTCACTCGTCGATACGTTCCAGGAGTCGTCGAACCTGATCCCCTTGTCATCAAAGGCCCCGGCGCCGGGAAACCAGGTGGCGCATCTGGTATTCACTCTGAGCGGCTCGGCATCCCCCGGCTCGTCGATCGCCATCACGCTCGATCCGAGCATGACACTCCTGTCCGATGAAGGAGGGAACACGAGCGAAAGCCCCGCGAGCGGCACCCTCGTCCTGGTGGATGGCGCCATCAATATTCCATCGCAGATCCAGACAGCTCCAAATGCGTCGATGGCGAACATACGCGCGGAAACAGTCCCGAGCTCTCGCAAGACCTCGCAACGTCCGCGGCCGGCACTCTTCCTGAACAACGCCAAACTGGCCAGCAGCACGCGCTTCTCGCCCCGTGCTTCCTCCTTCGTAGGGACGACGAATCACGACGCCGCGTTTGGCTACGACGACGCCGGCGACGTGCTCCACGACGATACCGGACGCTCGTTCACGTATGATGCCCTCAGCATGACCACCGGCGCCACCGCGCCGCTCTCCAACGGCGGCGCCCGCACCTTCGCCTACCTCTACACCGCCGACGACGAGCGAATCGCCCTCGTCGAAACGCTCGGCTCCGGCACCACGACCACAAACTGGACCCTTCGCGGACTCGACAACCACCTCCTCCGCACCTGGACCAACAGCAACACCTTCTGGAACTGGCGCGAGGACGAGATCTGGCGCGGCGCCGCGCTCCTGGCCTACGAGTCACCGACAGGCGTCCGCCACTACGGCCTCGACCACCTCGGCTCCCCCGCCATCCTCACCGACGCCACCGCCCACACCATCGGCACCCTCACCTTCGACGCCTTCGGCAACGGCGGCGCCACCGGCGCGGGCATGCTCCAGTACACGGGGCACGAGAGAGACAGCGCGAACGTCGGACCTTCGCCCGGCACGGTGATTCTCCCAGACTATCTGCACGCGCGGAGTTACGATTCCGCAAGGGGACGCTTCTTATCGGTCGATTCCCACGTTGGAAGCCAGGAGCGGCCGCAGTCGTGGAATCGCTATATATACGCCGGCAATAACCCACTTACTCGCGTAGATACTGACGGCCGAAAGGACACGATATTCATCGTCAACACGCTCGGCAATGATGCGTTTAGCAAGGCTAACGCTGAAGCACTCCGAAGCGCCGTGAGCGGAACACGTTTCGAAGGCAATGTACGTATCATAGGACCTTATGCGTCTACTGCGGCAGCCCTCGACTATGTTCAACGTGCCGATTCCACAGATATGGTCGCAATCCTTTCACACTCCGGGCCTTTGGACGCCCGAGGCGATGCGGTCGGAGCGATTGTTTCAGCGCGAGATGAAGACGCGGCAGACAGAATGAGCGACAACGGCAAATTCTCTCCCAACTTGGCCGTTTCCGGATCGACGATTGGAAACGCTGCGAACGACGGTTCCGCGCCCGTGCTTATGTTTGCAGGCTGCACCTCCCTTATGTGCGCCTCGAGTGCGACGCGAATCAGCGGCACAGTCGCGTTCGGCACGACAAATCTATCGCTGGCGTCTCAGGACGGGGAGTCTGTTGTCGCAACGATGGGCGCGCTCGCGAAAGGGGTAACCCCTTTCGCGGCCGCTCTGCTCGGTTCTAAGGCCTTCACTTGGATGCCAGAGCCCAAGGATTGCGCGGGACTCCCAGCCGGCTACTGCACAGTTGGCACCCCCGCCACCGTGGTGTCGACAGGACAGGCACAATGACAATAGCCTTCCGAATATTGTCCGTGATAGCGGTGAGTGCAATTTCGGCATCCTGTCATCGAGATACCGCTGTGATACACACTACACGGAATCATGCTACGTCCGCTATCGCGCACGCGACAGATACGCCGACCGCCTCGACGCCTCAGCCATTAGAGCAAAGCAGCGGCGAGCATATGCCTAAGTGGCCAATTCCGCGGTCAGCGACTCGGATTTCCGATCACATGTGGGCTCTAACCATTCAACCCTCGCATAGCGGCATACGGCCACAACGTCACGCGTCTGCTCTTCTCTCCTACCGTAGAACTGCCTACAAGAAAGACGGCTCGGCCATGGGACCTCCTTCCGCGGGTCTCGCTGCACTCGAGTACTTTACCCCCCCTTGGCAAACGCTATTCTTGAGTATGTCTGCTGGAGAAGTAAAGAGAGTTTGGGTGGTGAATCCAGGAGAGCCTGTGTTGATTTTTGATGTCAAGCTAAGAAGCGTCATTGGTGTCCGATGAGGTTCAGCGTTCTAGGGCCCAAAACACCGTTACCGGAACGCTCCCTTGTGGCCTTCGCCGCGGTAGCCGATAACGCCACGCTTTATAGCTTCGCGAATGTATCGCAATAAGACGACTCGCAGTCTGCATTTCTCGTAGTTTGCCGGAACCTGTCCGAGTTCCAGCCAATGCTTGCCATCGCAAGCCAGTGGACCAATGTGGCACAGACACTCTTGTCTGTGCCCAGCTGAAACCGCTTGCCCTTGAGGCTTGCGATCTCGAGTCGGGCGAGACCCGGCGCAGACAAGAGTCGTCTGTGCCACATCGGTCTCCCTATTGGGTAATTTCACTCGTCGTGTGAGAAATGCAGGCTAAAACATCCGCGCCTCATACATCGCCGCAAGGCCGGGCGGCTCCTTGACCAGCTTGCGCAGGTAGCGGTGCAGGGAGACGTCCAGGAGAAAATCGGGCACGGTGTCGCGGCGTATGAGACCCTTCATCGCCTCGGCCCATGACTTGATGTCGGCGGCGCTGGCGGCCAGTGCTTCGATCTGCTGGACGGTGGGCTTCCATTCTCCGTCCGAGGTGAGGATCTCTGTCTCGTTTCGCAGCCATTGCACGAACTGGGGCCAATTCATCAGCAGATGCGCGGCGCGGAGGACGAGCTTCCGGTCTTCGTCCGGATTGGTGCTTCGTCCGCTGGCAAGCTGCACGTTTCGCAGCACGCGCACGAGGCAGAAGTAGCGGACGATCGTGCGAGGATTGAGCTCGAGATCCGTCACGGCGATCTCGGCGATCCGCTTCATCTCCTCGTCGTCGTTGTGCTTCATCAGATCGGCGACTTTGCTGGACGCTGCTTTCTGCACCTCGATGCGCGCTTCGTCCGGCAGAGTGTCGGGAAGGGCCGCGATGACCGCACCGACCGCGGTCGCGGACGGCGCTTGCTGCACCTTCGCGATCAATTCGCTCGTCGCAGCGGCCTTCTCGACGGCGCGTTTCCCGCGCAGATGGGCCATGGCGAATGCCTGAATGCGCGAAGGCTCGAGGTGCGGGATGACGAAGGGGAGCTGCACGAACTTTTCCATGAAGCGCCAGCCGAAGCTGCGGCGGTAGGCGGTGGAGAGCGTCTGGCCGCCGATCATCTCCTTCTGGGCTTTCTCGAGTGCCGCGGCCACCATGTCCATGTCCATGCCGAGGAAGAAGAAGACATTGCGGCGGGGAAGACTGAGAAACTGGTTGATGGCCAGGACCACCTGATTGACGGTCTGCGGATCGCAGCGGTCGAGATCGTCGATGAAGATGGCGATGGGCTTGTTCCCGACCAGAAGACCCAGCGCGCGGTCGAGGTCGTGATCGAGGAGATGAAGGAGGCCGAGCTCCGAACGATAGTTCGGCTCGGTGACGTACTGCTCGAAGGGACGGCCGATCGACTTCTGCGTCTGGAAGTATCGGAACACGGCGAATGCGGCCGCGCCGAGACCGGCCCACGCCGCCAGGCCTGCGAAGAGCTCGCGCGCGAGTAATGCCAGCGCGCCGGCAAGCAGTACGACGCCCGCCGGGATGAAGCGAGTCAGAACCCACCGGTGAACATCGTGGCGGATGGCGTCGACGTTGATGCGCGATTGCTGGAGCCGGAACCAGAACTTCTCGCGCTCCGCCGGATCGAGCCGGGCCACGAGCTGGTGGAGGATCACATGCGCCATGCCCGCCCAAACCTGCGAGGTTTCTCGGTAGTAGAGGGGATTGAACCAGATGGTCGGGACTTGTCCAGCCTCCGCCGCAATCATCGCTTCCTTCTGCGCGAGGCCCGGTTTCGTCCAGGCCAGGAGCTGCTTATAGGTCGTATTGATCGCCGTGCGGATGTCCGCCGGCGCCGAGGCCACCTCTTCCCGATGCGGCGCACCGGGATCGAGCTCCTCCTGGATCATGCGCATGAGGCTGGTCTTTCCCTGGCCCCACGGCGCCTGAATGCCGATGGTCAGCGGCGGCTCGGTGTCGCCTTTGAGGATCGACTCAGTGATGGCCTTGGCGTAGAGCGCGTACCCGAGCTTGTCGTCGATGGTCCAGGTGTCGCGGGAGACGATGGTTTCGATGGAGAATTCGGGAGGGGAGGGGTGCTTCGCGACGGGTGGTGGAACCATTGGCCGCTCTGGTTGATCGTCGTCTTCCAGACGCCTCGAAGCGAGGAAGCCGAGAATCCGGGCCCAGCGAGAGGGCGAGCCACTCGGAACTCCCCTTTGGATGAAGTCGAGCATCTGATCCTGCAGAGCGGCAGCGTTGACTCCAAGAGCGGCGAGATAGGGAACGACAACATCATCCGTCAGGAACGCTGCTGCGATATGCCGAGACTCGATCACTTCGGTTTTGTCGGTTTCTTTCCTGATCTGGTGAGCGCGACTCATGAATTGGTTGATGATCGCAATGGATTCGCCGCTGACCACGAGCACACGGTCGGATGCGTTCAGGTTCTCGATCCCGAGGCGACTCTTCAGGTCGAGGAGCTCGACGGGATCACTACTGGTCAACGATCGCGCCGCGGCGAGTCGCCCAGCCAGCACGTTGAACGTATTTGCTGCGGGCGCCTCCTCGTATGTGATACCGAGGAAAGAAGCGAAGAGAATGATTGGGGTAAGGTCACGATTGTGCGCATTGGCAACCATGACCGCCCGCTCGATCGCCTGACGATGCCATGGACGCAACTCCCGTTTTGGATCGTGCAGAAGCGCAAAGAGATCGCCCGTCGCCGCCTCTCGACCAAGCAGCCGCTCCAGCCAGGTCGCCAATCCGCGATCGGCTTCCAGCATGAACGTCCACAGTTCGGCCGCGACGGCACTTTCCACTTGGCGGAGCTCGCCGGGACCAGCGATGTGCAGCTTGATACGCGGACGCAGGGTAAGAAAGCTAGGGCCGGTAGTAGGGTCGATTCTGATCCGCAAGTCGCGGAACATTATCCGGCTCGTGCAAAAGACCGTCTCGATCTCACCCTGCAGCATCACCCCTCTTTTGACGGCCTCTGGAATCACACCAATGACGAACGCACCATCCTCCACGCGACGGTCGTTCTCGATGATCGGTATTGCCGATTCATACGTCGTCGACCCGGACGGAGCCTGATAGGTCCAGAGCTGACGCGCGGCGAGTTGCTCCAGGAGTGTGTTGTCGATGGGTAGAGTTTAGACCGCAACGCGATCGGAGCGCTGGCGTCTCGCCGGCTGGCTCAGCAGAGCCTGGCCTGAGCGAAGCCGAAGGGTCTCGCCGCTGAGGGTTAGCAGGCGAATGTCTGGGGTCTTGCCGGCGCGGGGGCGAGACGCCCCCGTGCCAGCCGGCGAGACGCCAGCGCTCCGTGGTGCCACTCCACGAGCGCCAACTATAGGTGTCTCAGTTATTCAGTCGAAACGCCGCCGGCTGCTGATCCGTCTAAGAGGTATAGAAAAACTTCCAGACGGAGGCGTGGCATGCCCGGAATGCACACTATCCAGCCCTTCGAAATTCGTTCGACGGAGCGCAGCTCCGGTGGCGTCAGCCTGCGCTGGAGATCGCTGTGCGCCCACTGGCGTGAATTCGGCCGGCGTCTTCAAATTTTCAGCCGGAGTCTGAAAGATTTCGGGCAATCTCCGAAAGATTCTGGACTGGCTCCGAAGAATTATGGACCGTCTGGAGAAAATTCTGGGCCAGACCCGAAAAGTTATGGGTCAACTCGGAAAAGTTACGGGTCGGCTCGGAAAAGTTATGGGCCAGCTCGGGAAAATTGTGGATCTTCCCGGAAAAGTTACGGGTCAGGCCGGAAAAGTTACGGGTCAGCCCGGAAAAGTTATGGGCCGGCCCGGAAAAGTTACGGGTCAGACCCGAAAAGTTATGGGTCACACCCGAAAAGTTATGGGTCAGACCCGAAAAGTTACGGGCTGAGCCTGAAAAATCTTCACCGCGCTCGACAATCAGTCTCCTCGCCTCGCGCCCGTGCCCCTCCGGCAGCATGACCAACGTTGCACGGCTGGCGCGCTCGCCGGCCGTGTCTGCATCCCATCGTCCGGTGCCTATGGTGGCGCGGACGACCCATCGACCTTTTTTCAAGGAGATCTAACATGGCCACTACGAGTCCTCCCACTGGAACGCCGGCGACAGGAACACCTGCCGCCAGTCCGCAAACTCTCGACGCGCAGGACAAGATTGCCCGTCTTCGCGCCATTGCCAACGACTTTCCTGACGACGTGGAGCCCAAACCGCTGACGCAGGCGGAGCGGCAGTTGGCGAGCCGTACCCCCATTGTTTTTGTGGAGAAGGCAGCCATCTTCGCCGAGGCTGCTCCGAATATAGGAGTGGCGCTGTCTGTCGACACGGCGTCATTGCGCGACGCCATCGCCTCGGATCTCGCGTACGGAGGTGTCGTCGACGAGACACGTACTCTTACCTCGCGGATGGAGGCCGCCAACCTCCGCAAGAAGCTCAAGGCGGTCAAGGTTGCGCGCGGCATCTATCCGCGCAAAAAGAAGGCAGCACCGACGGAGCCGCCGCCGACGGCACCGCCGCCGGCTGTGCCAACGATCCCGCAGCAGAAGTAAACCGAGGGGCCGGAGGAGGCTACGATTGGCCAATCACCTCCCCGGCTCCTCACACGACCTCTCAGTCACGAACCGGGTAGTACCCGACCCGCGGCCAACCAGCCGCGGGTCGATTTTATGTCGGGATGGCGTCTGGAGCGCTGGCGTCTCGCCGGTTGGCCAGCGGCGTCTCGCCGCTGCGGAGGTACAGCGAATGATCGTGTCTTGCCAAGACCGGGGGCGAGACGCCCCCGGGCCAGCCGGCGAGACGCCAGCGCTCCGGTTTTTTTCACCGTTCCTGGACGCCGATTCCGCAACTTGCCTCCTCCGGCGTACTGCATCTGATTCGAGCGCGGACGGGCTGGTTTGGACATTGCTAACCGTCCGGGCAGAAGGAGTATTGATGCCGCAGAGGTTGACTGACCGGGACGACGCGGACGCCGGCTCGGCGCGGGACATCCGCGTCGCTCCGCCACCCGAGGTGGGCGAACATCACACGCGCAACCGCAACATCGCCATCATCGTCGTCGTCCTGGTCATCATTCTGGTGATCGTGTGGTTGCGGCAGCGTACGGCGGCCACCGCCGCGGCGGCGGCAGCGGCCGCCGCCAGCGGACGTGACCGGGCGGTCCCTGTCAGCGTCGAGCCGGTCGTCGCCCGCGATGTTCCCGTCTACCTCGACGGACTCGGCAACGTGAACGCCCTCAACACCATCACCATCAAGCCGCGCATCGACGGACAGCTCCTTCGTTTCAGCTTCCAGGAAGGGCAGATCGTCCAGGCCGGCGCCGAGATCGCCGTCATCGATCCCGCCCCATCCGAGGCCCAGCTCGCGCAGGCGGAGGCCAACAGATTCAAGGATGAGGCAACGCTGGAGAACACGCGGCACGACCTCCAGCGCTTCGCCGATCTCTACAAAGCCGGCGTCATTCCGCAGCAGCAGTACAACACCCAGGAATCGCAGCTTCGCGTCAACGAAGGGACCGTGAAGGCCGACGACGCCCAGATCCAGCAGGCCCGGCTCAACGTCGCGTACTGTCACATCAAGACGCCGATCACCGGGCGCGTCGGTATCCGTTTCGTCGATCCCGGCAACATGGTCCACGCCGCCGACGCCAACGGCCTGGTGGCCATCACCCAGATGCAGCCGATCGCCGCGCTCTTTACGCTCCCCGAGGATCAGTTGCAGGCGGTCACACAACATGGGAAGCCGGGGGGATTTCCGGTCGAAGCGTGGAGCCGCGACGGCACCACCAAGCTTGCCACCGGACGCATGCTGACGATCGACAACCAGATCGACCCCAACACTGGCACCTTCCGCTGCAAAGCCGTCTTCGACAACCGCGACGGCGCCCTCTTCCCGAACCAGTTCGTCAACGCCCGGCTGCAGGTCGATACGAGACAGCACGCCCTCACCGTGCCGACGGCCGCCGTCCAGCACGGCGCGCAGGGAACGTACGTCTACGTCGTCAAGCCCGACAAGAGCGTCGACATGCGGCCGGTGCAGGTGGCCATGGCCGAAGGGACGACCTCCGTCCTCGCCAGCGGCGTCAGCGAAGGCGACCAGGTCGTCGTCGAAGGGGCCGACAAGCTGCAGCCGAAGAGCAAAGTCCAAATCGGCGGACAGCGCGGCGGCGGGCAACACGGCGGAGCAGGCCGCAAACAAGGGAAGCCGTGAACCCATCACGCATCTTCATCCTCCGTCCGGTAGCAACTTCGCTGCTCATGGCGGCGATTCTGCTCGCCGGCTTCGTCGCCTTCCGTGAGTTGCCGGTCTCCGCGCTGCCGCAGGTCGATTACCCCACCATCCAGGTCCTGACGTTCTATCCCGGCGCCAGCCCCGACGTCATGACCTCCTCCGTCACCGCGCCGATGGAGCGGCAGTTCGGACAGATCCCCGGACTCCAGCAGATGAGCTCCACCAGCTCCTTCGGCGGCTCGATGATCACGCTGCAGTTCGATCTCACACAGAACATTGACGTGGCCGAGCAGGAAGTGCAGGCAGCCATCAACGCCTCCGCCAGCTTCCTTCCGCGCGATCTCCCCAACCCGCCGATCTACAGCAAAGTCAATCCTGCCGACACCCCCATCCTCACCCTCGGCCTGACCTCCTCGCAGCTCCCGCTGAGCAAAGTGGAGGACCTGGCCGACACCACGCTGGCCCAGAAGATCTCGCAGCTCCCCGGCGTCGGCCTGGTCACCATCAGCGGCGGCCAGAAACCGGCCGTGCGCGTGCAGGCCAACCCTTCCGCGCTGGCCTCGTACGGCCTGAGTCTCGAGGATCTCCGCACCGGCCTGGCCGCGGCCAACACCGATCAGGCCAAGGGAAACCTGCAAGGGCCGGCGCAGAGCTACAGCATCGGCGCGAACGACCAGATCTTCGCCAGCGGCGACTACAAGCCGGTCATCATCGCCTACCGCAACGGCGCGCCGGTGCGCGTGGCCGACGTCGCCCATGTCGTCGACGGCGTCGAAGACGCGCAGAAAGCGGCCTGGATGAACACCACCCCCGCCGTGATCATGAACGTGCAGCGGCAGCCGGGGGCGAACATCATCAACGTCGTCGACCGCATCGAAGCGCTACTTCCCCAACTGACGAGCAGCCTGCCGCCGAGCGTGAAGGTGACCGTGCTGACCGACCGCACCGTCACCATTCGGGCCTCGGTTCACGACGTCGAGTTCGAGCTGCTGCTCACCGTGCTGCTGGTCGTGCTGGTGATCTTCCTCTTCCTCCGCCGCGTCTCCGCCACGATCATCCCCAGCGTGGCCGTGCCGCTCTCGATCGTCGGCACGTTCGGCGTGATGTACCTGCTCGGCTACTCGCTCGACAACCTTTCGTTGATGGCGCTGACCATCTCGACAGGGTTCGTCGTCGACGACGCCATCGTCATGATCGAGAACATCACCCGCTACATCGAGCAGGGCGACAAGCCGCTGGAGGCGGCGCTCAAAGGCTCGAAACAGATCGGCTTCACCATCGTGTCGCTGACCGTCTCCCTGATCGCCGTGCTCATCCCGCTGCTGTTCATGGCCGACATCGTGGGGCGCCTCTTCCGCGAGTTCGCCATCACGCTCAGCGTCACCATCCTGGTCTCCGCGGTGGTCTCGCTGACGCTGACGCCGATGATGGCCTCCAAACTCCTGAAGGCCGAGAGCGACGAAAAAGAGCACGGCCGTTTCTTCAAAAAGTCCGAAGAGCTTTTCGAGCGCGTCATCGCCTACTACGGCCGGACGCTGCAGTTCGTGCTGCGGCACCAGACCACCACGCTTCTGGTGACGCTGGCCACGCTGGTGCTGACGATCTTCCTCTACATCATCGTACCGAAAGGATTCTTTCCCCTGCAGGACACCGGCGTCATTCTGGGGATCTCCGAGGCGCCGGAAGACACGTCGTTCGCGGCGATGGCGGACCGGCAACTGGCCCTCACCGAAGTGGTCACGCACGATCCGGCCGTGGCCAGCGTCTCCTCCTTCATCGGCGTCGACGGCACGAACATGACCTCGAACGTCGGCCGAATCCAGATCAACCTCAAGCCTCTCAGCGAGCGCGACGCCAACGCCTCCGACATCATCCGCCGCCTGCAGCCGAAGCTGGCCAACGTCTCCGGCATCACGCTCTACATGCAGCCGGTGCAGGACCTCTCGGTCGAGAACCGCGTCAGCCGCACGCAATACCAGTACACGCTCGAAGACGCCAACGCCGTGGAGCTGGCGCAGTGGGTGCCGCGCATCGTCGACGACCTGCGCAAACTGCCGGAGCTGCGCGACGTCGCCAGCGATCAGGGCAACGGAAGCCTGGAGGCCGATCTGGTGGTCGACCGCAACACCGCCTCGCGCCTCGGCGTGACGCCGCAGATGATCGACGACACGCTCTACGACGCCTTCGGCCAGCGCCAGGTCTCGACCATCTTCACGCAGCTCAACCAGTACCACGTCGTGCTCGAAGCCGATCCGAAGCTCCAGCTCACGCCCGACGCTCTGCAACACATCTACGTGCATGCCGCGCCGGCGTCGAACAATGCGCAGACAACATCGACGGCAGCGTCATCGTCATCCTCATCGACCCCGGCGGTCCCCGGCACAACCAAACCTGTCCCGCAGCTCTCCGGCACCCGCGAACAGATCATTCCCCTCAGCAGCTTCGCGCACATCGAGACGAAGTCGACTCCCGTGGCCGTCAATCACCTCGGCCAGTTTCCCGTGGCCATGATCTCGTTCAACCTCGCGCCGGGCGCATCGTTGGGCGGGGCCACCAAGACGATCGATGACGAGGTGGCCAAACTCGGCCTCCCCGCCAGCATCCACGCTGAGTTTCAGGGAACGGCCGCGGTCTTCCGCAGCTCGCTGGCGAACGAGGGCTGGCTGATCCTGGCCGCGCTCATCACCGTCTACATCGTTCTCGGCGTCCTGTACGAGAGCTACATCCATCCGATCACGATCCTCTCAACCCTCCCCTCCGCCGGCGTCGGCGCCATTCTGGCGCTGATGCTCTTCCACATGGAGCTGGGGGTGGTGGCACTGATCGGCATCATCCTGCTCATCGGCATCGTGAAGAAAAACGCCATCATGATGATCGACTTCGCCCTCGAGGCCGAGCGCGAGCAGAACAAGAAGCCGGAAGAAGCGATCTATCAGGCCTGCCTGCTGCGCTTCCGCCCGATCATGATGACCACGTTCGCCGCGCTCTTCGGCGGCCTCCCCCTGGCCCTCGGCCGCGGCACCGGCGCCGAGCTGCGCCACCCCCTCGGCGTCACCATCGTCGGCGGCCTCCTCGTCAGCCAGCTCCTGACGCTTTACACCACGCCTGTCGTCTACATCTGGTTCGACAAGCTCGCCGCCAGGGTCAAGCGAAGGGTGCATGTTGGGAGCGCGGTGGCGGTGGAAGGATGAAGGCAGAAGGATGAACAAGAGCCACACGCCGCCGTTACGTCGAGAGCCCTTCTCCCCCGCGGTTTCTTTGCGGGGGAGAAGGTGCCGAAGGCGGATGAGGGGGCGTTTCACGGAGATGTCATTCGCTCGCCGGCAGGGTTCTCGGAAAAGCGTCGGTAGATCGCACCTATCGGGTATACGCCCCCCTCATCCGCCTTCGGCACCTTCTCCCCCCGCAAAAACCCGCGGGTGGAGAAGGGCTCTCGATGAAAGGGCGTGGCAAGAGCCGATGAAGGCAGAAGGCAGAAAGCAGAAGGCAGAGGTGACCATTACACCGAACTATGAATCAGATCCCACTTCTGCCGTCGACCTTCAGCCTTCTGCCTTCTGCCTTCTGCCTTCATCCTTCACTTCTGCCTTCTGCCTTCAGCCTTCTGCCTTCCCATGAGCTTCTCCGCCCCATTCATCCGCCGTCCTGTCGGCACTTCGCTCCTCAGCGCGGCGGTGCTGATGGCTGGCGCGCTCGGGTACATGAGCCTTCCCGTCGCCCCGCTGCCGCAGGTCGAATTCCCCACCATCTCCGTGTCGGCCAACCTTCCCGGCGCCGATCCGGAGACGATGGCATCGTCGGTGGCCACGCCGTTGGAGCGGCAGTTCGGACGCATCGCAGGCGTCACGCAGATGACCTCGAACAGCTCCTCGGGATCGACCAACGTCACCCTGCAGTTCGAGCTCGACCGCGACATCGACGCCGCCGCGCGCGACGTGCAGGCCGCCATCAACGCCGCCCGCGGACAACTCCCGGCCAACCTGCCGTCGAATCCGAACTGGCGCAAGGTGAACCCCGCCGACGCACCGATCATGATCCTGGCCATGACCTCGGAGGTCATGACCCAGCCGCAGATGTACGACGTCGCCGACACCGTGCTGGCGCAGAAAATCTCGCAGATCGACGGGATCGGCCAGGTCAACGTCGGCGGCAGCTCCCGGCCCGCGGTCCGCATCGAAGCGAATCCTCTGCTGCTCAGCAGGATGAACGTCGGCCTCGACGCCGTGCGCACCGCGCTCAGCGCCGCAAACGCCAACCGGCCCAAGGGCGCCATCGCCGGAACCGACCGCGCCTTCGTCATCAACACGAACGATCAGCTCTTCAAAGCCAACCAGTACCGCAGCCTCATCGTCACCGCGCGCGACGGCAAGCCGGTCATCCTCTCCGAGGTTGCGGAGGTGAAGGACTCGGTAGAGAACATCAATAGTGCCGGATCGGTCAATGGAAAGCCGGCCATCTCCCTCGTCCTCTTCCGGCAGCCGGGAGCAAACATCATCGGTACCGTCGACCGCGTCCGTTCGCTCCTGCCGCAACTGCGCGCGGCCATTCCCCCCTCGATCCACCTCGACGTCGTTCTCGACCGCACCACCACCATCCGTGCCTCGGTTTTCGACGTTGAGCGCACACTGGTCATCTCCATCGCCCTGGTCATCCTGGTGGTCTTTCTTTTTCTGAGAAGCGGCTGGGCCACCGTCATCCCCAGCGTGGCCGTGCCGCTCTCGCTCGTCGGCACGTTCGGCGTGATGTACCTGCTCGGTTACTCGCTCGACAACCTCTCGCTCATGGCGCTGACCATCTCCACCGGCTTCGTCGTCGACGACGCCATCGTCGTCATCGAGAACATCACCCGTCATCTCGAGAACGGACTGCGTCCGCTGGAAGCGGCGCTCAAAGGGGCCGCGGAGATCGGCTTCACCGTCTTCTCCATGAGCACCTCGCTCGTGGCCGTCTTCATCCCCATCCTGCTCATGGGCGGCATCGTCGGACGTCTCTTCCGCGAATTTGCCGTCACGCTCAGCACCGCCATCGTCATCTCGCTCTTTGTCTCGCTGACGACGACGCCGATGATGTGCGCCAAGTTCCTCACGCCGCACGGCGACCGCGAACACGGCCGCGTCTACCGCTGGAGCGAGAAGGCCTTCGACCGGCTGCGCGGCGGCTATGAGCACGCCCTCGACTTCGTCCTGGCCAACACACTGCCTGTTCTATTGGTGACGTTCGCCACGATCGGCTTTACGGTCTATCTCTACATCATCGTCCCGAAAGGCTTCTTCCCGCAGCAGGACACCGGGAGATTGAACGGGAATGTCCAGGCGGCGCAGGACACTTCGTTCCCGGCGTTGCTCTCCAAGCTCAACACCTTCATGCGCATCGTCGAGAAGGATCCGGCCGTGGAGAACGTCGTCGCCTTCACCGGCGGCGGACGCGGCGGCAACACGGCGAATATGTTCGTCTCGCTCAAGCCGCTGAGCGAGAGGAAGGCCTCGGCGCAGGAGATCATCGCCCGGCTTCGGCCGAAGACCGCCCACATCCCCGGGGCGCAGCTTTTCCTCAGCGCAGTGCAGGACGTGCGCGTGGGCGGCCGGCAGAGCAACTCCGACTATCAATACACGTTGCAAGGGGACAACGTGAACGAGCTGATGTCGTGGTCGCCGAAGCTCGAGCGGGAGATGCACAAGCTCAAAGAAGTGCGCGACGTCTCCAGCGACCAGCAGAACCACGGTCTGCAGTCCACCGTCATCATCGACCGCCAGACCGCCGCGCGCCTCGGCGTCTCGCTGGCCGCCATCGACAGCACCCTCTACGACGCCTTCGGCCAGCGCCAGGTCTCGGTCATGTACAGCGGCATGAACCAGTACCACGTGGTCATGGAAGTCGATCCGAAGTACAGCATCTCGCCGGCGTCGCTGAACAGTGTCTACGTCCACTCATCCGGCGGCCGCGACGTGCCGCTCAGTGCCTTCGCCAGCTTCGGCATCGATCAGACGCCGCTGTCGATTCCGCACCAGGGACAGTTCCCCGCCGTGACCATCTCCTTCAACCTCGCGCCGGGCGCCTCGCTCGGCGCAGCGACGAAAGCGATCGAGGGGCTGGAGCGGACGATGAGCATGCCCTCGTCGATCCACCCCGGCTTCCAGGGAACGGCGCAGGCGTTCCAGGCGTCGCTCAAGAATGAACCGATCCTGATTCTGGCTGCCCTGCTCGCCGTCTACATCGTGCTCGGCATCCTTTACGAAAGCCTGGTGCACCCGATCACGATCCTCTCAACCTTACCTTCCGCGGGTGTCGGCGCGCTCATCGCGCTGCTGATCACGAACACCGAGTTCACGATCATCGCCCTGATCGGCATCATCCTTCTCATCGGCATCGTGAAGAAGAACGCCATCATGATGATCGACTTCGCCCTGGAGGCAGAGCGCAAGGAAGGGAAGAGCCCCCTCGACGCCGTCCGCGAAGCCTGTCTCCTCCGCTTCCGCCCGATCATGATGACCACCATGGCCGCCCTCTTCGGCGGCCTGCCTCTCGCACTCGGCTCCGGCGTCGGCAGCGAGATGCGCCGCCCCCTCGGCATCGCCATCGTCGGCGGCCTGATCGTGAGTCAACTGCTGACCCTCTTTACCACGCCGGTCACCTACCTCTACCTCGACCGCCTCCGCTGGCGCGCCCGCAAACGCCACGCCGCCGTGCACGGCACGGCGTAGTTGCGCAGCGCAGCCGCGCGTCAGCGCAACGGAGCGCTGGCGTCTCGCCAGCTGGCCCGGCTGGCTGGCCCGGCGGCGTCTCGCCGCCGGTCAAACGAGCTCGCAAACCTTCGTTGATAACCCGGCGGCGAGAAGTCCGCGATCGGTGGTTAACAGCAAGAGTTTGGTATCTCCACGGTCGGCGGCGAGACCCAGCGCTCCGTTGCATGCAGTGGTTGAATATCGGACGCGTTGCCCTCAAGATCACAGCTATCCTTTCTCGAGCATGGCGACGTGGTGAGGATCATCAGCGCACGCCTCCTGACACGCTACGAACGCAGACTTTATGAGGAAGAAAAGTTTCCCTGAAGTGCACGATGACGACCTCCGCCCCGAGTACGGCCCGGATTTCTTCAAGAACCTGAAGCCGAACCCCTTCGCGGGCGTGACGTTCGCGCCACCGATCTATCTCGACGAAGACGTGGCCGAAGTCTTTGACTCGTCCGAAGCCGTGAACTCCATCCTCCGCTCCGCAATCAAGGCGATGCGCACCGCGGCACCGAAGCGCTCGACGGAATCGGAGAAACGGTAAGGTCGTTAGTTTGAGCGCGGTTGCACCCTGTGCCTCAGCAACCAAGCAACCGCGAGACCGCGCAACCCCGAGACCCCGAGACCGCGCATGCCCCC
>WNFG01001175.1_pt1 | contig 22139 bp, 19 predicted proteins | sample 5400431 | NCBI WGS metagenome assembly WNFG01 (sample SAMN13153346, study PRJNA577476) | soil metagenome | isolation source: 120 cm saprolite under Douglas fir tree site 2 hole 3 replicate 2 | place: USA:California | collected 2015-04-18 | reverse complement strand
CGCGCGCCCTGCGGGAAGGGCGGCGTCAGTGGGACGCCGCGACGAAGCAGATCGCGACTCGCGCGGTCGATGATATCAAGATCTTCGTTCGCAACGCCGGCAAGTGGAGCGACGCCGACACCGCTAAAGCCGAAGCACTCGCCAGCCAACTCGAGCAGTTGGGTGGACGGCCCTCCGCGCAGGTACGCGCGGCCGAGGCCATCGGCCTCGACGCGGGCGCGCGCGCTTTCGTGGCGCGCGAAGGGGCGGCCATCGCCAGCGCCCTCGATCGTGCCGGCCGAGTGCTCCGCAGCAATCCGCTCGCGCACGATCCGTTGCAGCAGGTGGTCAAGGCCATTCAACCGTTGCGCGGTCTGGCGGCGCTCAACGATTTGCCGCCGTTACCAGATCTGCTCGAGGGCATCGAGCGCGCGATCGGTGAGCTGAACCGCACAACCGGAAACCCACCGCAGGGTTGGGGCGACATGATCGCCGAGCTGTTTCAGATGGCGGCGACGTCGATCGCGCATGCCGCGCGCGAAGTCGCGGAGCGCGGCCGCCCCGATCCCGAGAGCGCCGAGTTCCGCAGGTTCGCCGGGCTGCTCGTGAAGTTCATGGACAGCGAGCCGGACATCGTCTCGATCGAGACGCTCGGGACGATCGTGCGGCGCGGAACGGCAGCCACGCCCACGCGCCCCGCGACACTGGGCCGTCTGGAGCTGGTCAGTCACGGCGAGCACTTGCGTCAGGCCGCCGACTCGCTGGAGCGCGCGCCGAGTGCCACGCAGCGCGAGCTGCGCGCGCATACACTTGCCGGCACATTCCGCGTGCTCGGCGCCGCCGGTGGTGGACCGGTCGCCGAACGGGTCGCGGAATTTGCGCAGGCCGCGCGGGAAGCGGTGTCGAGCGGGATCGCGGTGAATCAAGCGCCGCTCTTCGCCGCCGAGCTCCGCAAGGCGGGCGAAGTGCTCTCGGCATCGGGATCCGGTGACGAGACGAGCACGGCAGCCGCCCTGGCGGCCGTGACGGTCGCGATACGACGCCTTGGCGGCGCAGTGCCCATTGATCCCTCTTGTCCAGTTCTCCATCAACGGCTCCTCCCGCGCCGCCACCCTCGACGCCAGCCGATCGCGCGCGCAGGTCTGGAGCACAGCCGGAGCCCTCCATAAGTGCGCAGTCTGCGAACGACCTCGCGGGCACGTGGATGCTCTATCAGCGCATGGTTGCCGCGGGTGTGGGACCGGCGTCCCTGGACGAACTGATTGCCGGCCGAGCTAACGGAGAACCAGTCGAAATCGGGAAGCTTCTCTACAAGGGAGCAGGTGCCCGCCAGCGCGCGCAGGAATTGCGAGAAGCCGCAAAGCGCGCGAGCGGCGAGAGCCTCCGCGCGATCATCGACGAAGTCTGCGACCTCGTTGTCCTCGCCATCGAACCCGAGTAGCAGACGTCGTTGGCGAGGAGCCTGGCTCATCGGGCTCGTCGTCAGCGTCGCGCTGCTCGCCTGGGTGCTCCATCGCATCGACCTCCGGCAGGTGTGGGACGACGCGCGCCACGCCGATCCGCTATTGCTCCTCGCCGCCGTCGTGCTCGCCACGGCCACATTTCCGCTGCGTACGATTCGCTGGCGGCTGATTCTGCGTGATGTCGACGGCCACCGGTTTCCCTGGCTCCCGCTCTGGCATGCGACCGCGATCGGCTTCATGGCAAACAACCTGCTGCCCGCGCGCGCGGGCGAGGTCGCCCGCGCGTACATAGCGACGCGTCAGCTGCCGGTGCGTTTCACAACGGCGCTGGCGTCGATCGGCGTCGAGCGGGTCTTCGACGCCCTGATGATGTTGGCGCTCATGGCGCTGGCGATCGCCGCGCCGTCATTTCCGCGGCATGCCCTCGTCGGTGGGCGATCACTTTCGACCGTGGCCACGACGGCGGCGGTCCTGTTCGGCGCGTTATTGCTGCTCGCGCTCATCGTTGTGCACCGCCCCGCTCCCTGGCTGGCGCTGCTCAGTCGAATCGCGAGTCGCCTGCTCCCCGCCCATGCCGCGGCTCGCGTGATGCATTGGACCGAGGGAATTGTGGCGGGCCTCGAGGTGTTGAAGAGTCCCGCGCGGTTCGGCGGTGTCGTCCTCTGGTCGCTGGCGCTGTGGCTCACCAACGCCGCCGCGTTTGCCGTCTGCTTTCGCGCATTCGGGATCCACGTGCCGGCCGAAGCTGCCCTGCTCTTACAGGGGATCATCGGCTTCGGAGTGGCCGTGCCATCGACGCCCGGGTACATCGGCGTCTTCGAAACCGCGACCCTCTTGACGCTCAGCGTGTACGGCGTCGACCCGAACCTGGCCGCGAGCTATGGGCTGACCTATCACCTCACGACATTTCTCCCAATCACCTTGCTCGGTCTCTGGTCGCTCTCACGCCTGCACCTGGGGCTTCGTGATCTCAGCGCCGCGCCGCACGCCACATGACGGATGCCGTTCGCATCGCGGCGTATGCGAAGATCAACCTCTTTCTCCGGATTCTCGCTCGGGAGGCAACAGGATTTCATCAGATCGAAACCGCGTTTGCGCTGCTCGAGCTCGCCGACGAGCTGCACGTCCGTCGCACCGACTCCGGCGTAACGCTCGAGGTCAACGGACCTGATCTCGGGCCGGCCGATGAAAATCTTGCCGTGCGAGCGGCGCGAGCCGTGCTCGACGCGACGGGCAACCGGTTCGGAGTAGCGATCACGCTCACCAAGCGTATTCCCGTTCGGGCCGGACTCGGTGGCGGCTCGAGTGACGGCGCCGCGGCGTTGCATGCGGTGAATGCGCTCGCGGGCAACGCGGTCCCACGCCATGAGCTGCTGCACTTCGCTGCCCGGCTCGGCTCGGACGTCGCGTTCTTTGCCGGCGGGGCCGCGCTCGCGGTTGCATGGGGCCGCGGAGAGCGCCAGTTCCGTCTCCCCGCTCCACCTGCCCTTCCCGCCCTCGTCGCGATTCCCCCGATCGAGGTGGCGACGGCGGACGCCTACCGCTGGTGGGACGAACAAAATCCCACGATCAGTGCGCGCGGACCGGTCGCGCTCGACGCCGACGCTTTGGCCACGTGGGGCAGCATCGGCCGGCTCGGTGGCAACGACTTCGAGGGGCCAGTCTTCGGGAAATATCCGGAGCTACGCGCGTTATACGAGCGAGTGGCTGGCACGGGACCGATCTGGGTACGGCTCTGCGGCTCGGGAAGCGCCGTTGCGGCGGTCTATAAGAAGGAGAGCGAGCGGGATGATGCGGTGCAGCGACTGGGGGAGAAACAGCAACGGCTCATCAAGACGGCGACGCGGGCGACCGTGGCGCAGGCACCACAGCCTTCAGATAGTTGATAGGGCTCCGAGGCAATTCATCCCTTCAGGTACAACCGTTTGGGATCGAGCACTTCGCGCAAGAGGCGGAGATCGGTTGGCGACGGCGGTTCGACACAATCGAGCGTGGACCTGCTGCGCAGCGCCCACCCAACGCCTGCCCGCACGTCCTCCACTGACACGCCGGGATACAATGCCGTCAGCACCAACTCCCCATTCGCGGCGTCGCGTTCGAACACACCCTTGTCGGTGATCACCTTGGCGACGCGTTGGCCGGGGCTCGTCACAAAGTCCACACGTTCCGGAAACGTCCTGGGCGAGATTTTCGACACGATCAGAATCCGATGGGCGTGGATCGCGATTTCCGCCGCGCCGCCGGAACCTGGGAGTCGCACCTTGGGCTTGGTGTACGATCCGATGACGGTGGTGTTGATGTTGCCGTAACGATCGACCTGCGCGCCGCCGAGAAAGCCGACCTCGATCCGGCCGTTCTGGAGGAACAGCTGAAACACGTCCGCTATGCCGCACACCATCAGCGAGCCAGTGACGAGTGCCGGATCGCCGATCGACACCGGCAGGCGTTCCGGCACTGCGCCGACGGCGCCTGATTCATAGATCAGCACCAGGTTGGGAGCGTGGCTGCGCAGCGCGAGATTGCACGCAAGGTTGGGCAGCCCGATCCCGACGAACACGACTTCGCCGTCGCGCAACTCTCGCGACGCGACAGCGGTCATCATCTCATCCGGCGTGTAGACGTTAGAACCCGTAATTCACCCCCGCACAGACCTGGGCGCGGGCCGTGAGCCGCTTGGCTAGCGCTGGTTGCTTGTCGATGTACGTCGCGCGGTCGGGGATGCCATACACGAATTCATCGAGATAGCGAGCCAGCGCGGCCGGATCGCGCGAGATCGCTTCCCACGCCACGTAGAAGTCGTTGTCGCGATCGTAATAGCCCTGCGCATACGACGGGTGCGCACCCCACGGCTCGACGACGACGGCGCTCACGATCGGAGCCGGGATCAGCGTGCGGTTTGGATCGGAGCGAATCACGCTCTCGGCAACGAGCTCCTCCACAACGACGATGACGCGCCGCGACGCGAACGCCGCCTCTTTCTGGACGCCGAGCAGTCCCCAGATCTGTGCGTTCCCCTGTGGATCCGCGCGTTGCGCGTGCACGATGGTCACGTCCGGATTGAGTGCCGGGACGGTTGCCAGCGATTCGCCCGTGTATGGGCACGTGATCGATTTGATTTGTGGGTTCGCGCGCGGCAGATCTGTGCCTGTGTAGTCGCGCAACGACCAGAACGGCAGGCGCGCCGCGCCGGCCGAGAAGCGCGCGACCATGCCGAAGTGCGAGTACTCCTCGAGCTCGAGCTTTCCGCCTTCGACGGCACGGCGAAATGCGTGCAGCGAACCGACGCCCGGATTTCCAGCCCACGAGAACACGAGCTTCTTGGCGCAGCCGGCCGCGATCATCTGGTCGTAGATCAGATCGGGAGTGAGGCGGCAGAGGGTGAGCGCGCGCCGGCGCTGGCGGATGATCTCGTGCCCCGCGGCGAACGAGATCAGATGGGTGAAGCCTTCGATGACGAGCGTGTCACCGTCGTGCACGAAGCGCGCGACGGCGTCCTGCATGGACATCAGCTTTGGGCCGTCAGCCATCGGCTGTCAGCTCAATCGCTCATCTCGGAGAGACATTCGTCGATGATTCGTAACGCCGTGTCGACGTCGTAATTGTCGACGACGAGCGGCGGTGCGAGCCGAAGCGTGCTCTTACCCGCGCCCAGAAGCAGCAAGCCCTTCTTGAAGGCACGGTCGACGAGCTCGCGCGGAACTTCGGGCGCCGGCTCGCGTGTAGCACGATCCTTCACGAACTCGATGCCCACCATCAGCCCCCGACCGCGCACGTCCCCAATGTGACCGTACTTCTCCGCGAGACGTCGAGCGCCGGCCATCAAGCGCTCGCCGGTCTGCGGGACTTTGGGCAGCAGCTCCTTCTGGACGATGTCGAGCGTTGCGAGCGCCGCGGCGCAGCACACCGGGTTGCCGCCGAACGTGGTCCCGTGCGCGCCGGGCTTCCACTTCATGACCGACTCTTTGGCGATGATCGCGCCGATCGGCATGCCGCTACCGAGGCCTTTCGCGGAAAGCAGAATGTCGGGCTCGATGCCCTCGTGCTCGCACGCCCACATCTTGCCGGTGCGTCCGACGCCGCACTGGACTTCGTCGCACACGAGCACGATGCCGTAGCGGTCGCACAGCTCGCGCAGCGCCTTGAGATAGCCCGGCGGTGGTACCACGTAACCGCCCTCGCCCTGAATCGGCTCGACGAAGATCGCCGCCACACTCTCGGGCGGCACCTTCTTCGTGAACAGCTCGTCCTCGATCCACGACACGCAGCGCATCGTGCACGCGGATTCGCCGCGGCAGTACTCGCAGCGATAGCGATAACCGTAGGGGACGTGATGCACTTCCGGCAGGAACGGCGCGAAGCCGAGCCGCTGCACCGCCTTGCTGGCGGTGAGACTCAAGCCGCCGTACGTGCGTCCGTGGAAGGCGCCGAGGAATCCGATGATCGCGGGCCGGCCGGTCGAATGTCGGGCGAGTTTGATCGCGCCTTCGACGGCTTCCGTCCCGGAGTTCGTGAGAAAGACCCGCTTCTTGGAGGTTCCAGGAGCGAGCTGCGCGAGCCGCTCACACAATGCGGCGAAGCTCTCATAATAAAAATCGCTGCCGCAGATGTGCAGAAACTTGGAAGCCGCTTCCTGCACGGCGTGCACGACTTTGGGATGCCCGTAGCCCGTGGACGCGACGGCGATGCCGGCCATGAAATCGAGGAAGCGATTGCCGTCGACGTCTTCCACCATCGCGCCCTGGCCGCGGGCGACCGCCAGCGGGTATTCCTTGGGATACGAAGTGGACGCCCAGCGATCCTGCCGCTCGACGATCGCGCGTGCCTTCGGTCCCGGCGGCGGGACGACGATGCGGGGATAATCGCGCGTCGTCGTGCCTGGCGCGGCGCTCATGAGTCGATCACCGTGCGGCTCTGCTCGCGCATGAACTGCGCGACGTCCAGCGCGTCGTAGAACTGACGATGGAACAGGTCCCAGTCGATGTTGGCCGATGTGTAAGTGACCTTGTCCTCACCCCCTGGAGTGGTGGGCGAGACTGGGCGAGCCGTGGTCATACGCGCACTTTCATGGTCGATGCGGTCTTCTCGACCGCCGCCGTGAGTCGCCGCACGATCTCGGTGATCTCCTCTTCAGTCACGATGAAGGGCGGCGCGATCAGGGCGGCATCGCCATTCGTGCCATCGGCGTGCCCCACGTTCGGCCACACCGTGATCCCCGCCTCGATGGCCGCGTCCGCGAATTTCTCGGCGAAACGGGCGGAGCGCGGGAGTGGAGCGCGACTCGCTTTGTCGTCCACGAATTCGATGCCCGCGAGCAAACCGCGGCCGCGGACATCGCCCACGTGGGGCAGCTTCGTGAGGGGCGCGAGCTTCTCGTGGAGCAGGCTCCCCATCTTTGCGCAGCGGTCCACCAGCTTGTGCTGCTTCAGGTATCGCATCGTCGCGACGCCGGCCGCGCAGGCGACGGGATGATGAGAGAAGGTCTGCGCGTGGATGAAGCTCCCTGAGCCGCGCGCTAGCGTGTCCACGATGCGCTCGGGGGCCGCAATGCCGGACAGGGCCGCGTAACCGCCCGAGACGCCCTTGCCGAATGTCATGATGTCGGGCGCGACACCGTACGGCTCGATCGCCCACCACGTCCCGGTGCGGCCCACGCCAACGAGAACCTCGTCGGCGATGAAGAGGACGTCGTGGCGGTCACAGATCTCGCGCACGTGCTTGAAGTACTCTGGACGCGGAGTGGACGCGCCGGTCGAAGACCCGCCGACCGGCTCCGCGATGAATGCCGCGACGTTACCCGCGCCGAGCTGCTCGATCGCTTCCTCGAGCACCGCGGCGCTGCACACGGGGCATGCGGCGCCGCGTCCGCCGCATTCGCAGCGATACGGGTACGGCGCGGGAATCCGGTGGACGTCCACGAGCCACGGACGGAACGGCGCTTTGTGCGCCTCGCGCGCCGAAGCAGAGAGCGCAAGCATCGTGCTGCCGTGGTAGGCGGGTGCCAGGGCGATGATCCTGTGCTTATCGGACCGGCCGCGCTCGACCCAGTATTGCCGCGCCAGCTTCAGCGCGGCCTCGACCGCCTCCGAGCCACTACAAAGGAAGTAGAGTTTCGACAGGTCGCCCGGCAGCGTCTCGGCGACGAGGGCGGCGAGTTCCTCGACGGGTCCGTGCGTGAACTGAGTGCCTGAGACATAGCCAAACTGGCGCGCCTGCTGCGCCATCGCCTCGGCGATCTCCGGATTCGAGTGGCCGAGGTTCGCGACGTAGGCGCCGCCGACGGCGTCGAGGTAGCGTTTGCCGCGCTCGTCGATGAGCCAGCAACCTTCGCCGCGGACGATCTTGGGGTAGTCGTGGCCGAGCTTGCGATAGAAGACGTGGCTGTCGGGGTATTGGTACGCGGTCACGACGGAAAGCTACGACGGGCGGTAAAAAGGGGCGAGCATCGTCACTCGCCCCTCATTAACTTCAAACGCCGCAGCCTACTGGCCCCTCGTCCAATGGCAGGACAGCGGACTTTGGATCCGTTAATCTAGGTTCGAATCCTAGGGGGCCAATGCTGCATCAACTCCCGCCTGGTCCGCGCGTGGACATCCACAGATCCTGTAACCCGTACCCGCCCGCTCGGATCGAGGTAAAGATCAGCGTCTTTCCATCGCGCGAAAGACTGGGCTGCGAGTCGATGTCGGGCGTGTTGATCGGCGCGTCAAGGTGTTCGGGTGCCGACCACGGATCGTTCGTGCTTTGACGCGTGAAGCGGTAGATGTCGAAGTTGCCAAAGCCGCCGCTCCGGATCGCGGAAAGGAGCAGCTCGTGCCCATCCGTGCGCACCGCCACTTTTTGGTCGAAGCCGCTCGGATCGCTCAGCTCCGGGACAAGAACCGCGGGTCCAAGTGGCACGCCGTCATTCGAGACGAAAACCTTGTAGATGTCTGTCGAGCCACCAGGTCCGGGCCGGTTGAAATACACGGACGCGTTCGCCTCCCCACTAACCTTTACGTAGTAGGGGCCTTGCTCGGCTGCCGCAGTATTGACGTCCGGCCCCAGGTTCACAGGATCGCCCCACACATCCCCCGCTGCGCTCGTGCTGATCCGATGCGACACGTAGATGTCGGCGCCCCCGAAACCGCCGGCTTTCGTGCTGTAGAAAAACACCAGCTTGCCGTCGTCCGATACCGATGGGGAGGCCTCAATAGCATTGGTGTTGATGACTGCCCCGAGATTCATCGGCTCCTCCCAGGGACACGCCAAACACTGTCGCTGAGACATCCAGATGTCGTTGCCGCCGAATCCACCCGGCCGGGTCGAGATGAAATAGAGTGCGTGCCCGTCGGGGGAAAGCGAGGCGTTCGCGTCAACAAAACCGGAGTTGATCACGGGACCGAGATTCACTGGCTCGGACCAGTCGGAGCCGGCAAAGCGGTCGGCCCGGAGAGTGAACACGAGCCTGTCGGGCTCCGAGCGGCAAGCCACCAGCAGGGTGAGTGATCCCAGTGATGCGACGATATGCGCGGTTTTCATGGAACCTCCTTGCCACTCGATGTGCGGGTCGACATCCAGATATCCGTGCCGCCAAACCCGCCGGATCGACTCGACGCGAAGACCCGCGTTCGGCCGTCACCCGACAGGCTGGGTAGCTGCTCGGACGCCGGCGAGTTTAGCGGGAGCCCAAGGTTCAGCTCCCATGCGGCGTCGAACCTGCCCCGCTGAAGCTCGGCCACCCAGTCTTCCACGGCCGGCCTTGAGGGAGTGCAGCCGGATATAGCCCGGACGCGTTGAGTGTCAAGACGCTCCTCAAAAGATCGCGATCAGTTGTGCGACGATCTCGTTGCCCGCCGCGACCGGCCGCTCGGACTTGATGATCCCATTCAACTGAAAGCGAACTCGCTCACTCGGCGCCAGCAGATTCATTCCCAAGGTCGTCCACGTCAGCCGGGTATTTGTCGTCGTCGCGCCGGTCCTGCGCACATCATGTAGCTCCTCCCACTTCACCACCGGCTGAACCCACGGCCGCACTTTGTACGAGGCGAGGACATAGCCGCCGCGGGAATCGATGAACGTCGTCGGAGTGAACGGCCCGCGCCGGGCGATGAATTCGCCTTCGACAATGGCGCCGTGACCGACCCAGCGGCCATCCCCTCCCCATCCATGTTCGTCGCCCTGTGCCATGTACTTTCCGGCGACGGCGAGGTGCTCAATCGGCAGCACCGTCACCCGTCCAAACACCATGTCGCGCCCATCGAGGTTGGCCAGCCGATTCGGTCCTTCGCCGTTCACGATGGCGCTCTGCACGAGCAGATGCTTCGTGCTGACCAGTTGCGCGAGCGCGCCGATGTCGCGACGCGTGGAGACGCGATCGACGACGGCCGAGCGGTTCGCGGTCTGGAGCAGCGAAAACGACGTGAGAAACTCGAGCGAGAACGGCGTGCGGAACTGGCCGACGATCAAGGCCGGATGCAACGCCGCGATCCCGCCACCGGACGGCCGCTCCGGCAACACCAGCTGCAAGAACGCGTCGGTGAGCGCAATCGCCGGAACTGTATCGTTGGTCGTGCCGGTGGTGCGACCCACAGCGGTAAAATCCACCTGCAAGCGCAGCGCCGCATAGGGCGCCGGCCGCGCCATCGCCGTCACCCGCGCGCGATTGACGATCACCGTGACCGTATCCCGCCGTTCCGTCCCGCGCACGCTCACGTAGCCGCCGAGCCGGACTTCGGGCGTCAGTGCGTGCACATCGAGGACGGGTGAAACCGCCAGGGTACTGAGCGGCCAGGGCGCTCGTCCCCAGCGCCATCAGTACCCCCGTGAGAAAGGCGACGCGGTTACGGGAGGGGCGCACGGGACACCGTTGTCGGCAGATTCGCCTCGACGAAGTTCGTCAGCAGCGTAAACAGATGCTGCCGTGTGGTCCCGCCCGAAATCGAGTGCGTGCGGTTGGGATAGACCATCAGCTGGAATGGCCGATTCGCCGCCACGAGCGCGTTGACCATCATCTCCGTGTTCTGATAGTGAACATTGTCGTCGCCCGAGCCGTGCACGATGAGCAGTTTGCCGCGCAGGTTCTTGGCATAGGTGAGCGGCGAGCCCTTGTCGTACCCGGCGGCGTTGGTCTGCGGCAATCCGTTGTAGCGCTCGGTGTAAATCGTGTCGTAGAATTTCCAGTGCGTCACCGGTGCGACCGCGATCGCCATCCGATAGACGTCGGGCGCCTGGGTGATCACGTTTAGCGACATGAACCCGCCGTAGCTCCAGCCCCAGATGCCGATCCGCGTCGAATCGACGTACGGGAACCGGCCAACCGCGCGGGCTGCGGCCGCCTGGTCGTGCGTCTCGATGACGCCCATTTGCTTGTAGATCATCTTGCGCCACGCGCGCCCCCGCGCGCCCGTGCCGCGGTTATCGACGCTGGCGACGATGTACCCGCGCTGCGCCAGCATCTGATACCACAGATAGTTCACACCACCCCACCCGTCCGTCACGGTCTGCGAGCCAGGGCCGCCGTAGACAAAGAAGAGCACCGGATACCGTGCGGTGGAATCGAAGTTCGGCGGGCGGATGAACCAGGCGTTGAGTTGGACGCCGTCGTCGATATCGACTTTCCGGAACTGGGTCGAGCCCAATTTGAGCCCAGCGACCTTCGCCTTGAGCGCCGCGTTGTCGACGAGCGTGCGCAGGGTCCGATTGTCCAAGAGACTGACGAGCGTCACGGTCGGCGGCACGCCGAAACGTGAATAGAAGTGCACGGCGTAGCGACCACTCGGCGCGATGTCGTAGGCATGGACGCCTGGCTCGTTGGTCGACGTCAAGCGCTGCACCGGCATGCGCTTCGCGAAATTGACCCGATATAGGTAGCGCTGCGTCGCGTTATCGGGAGATGCTGTGTAATAGACCCATCCACTCGCCAGATCGACGTGGTGCACGCTGAGGACGTCGAAGTCACCGGGCGTCAGCTCGCGGGGAGTGCCGCCGCCGCGGGGAATGAGGAAGAGATGACTCCATCCGCTGCGCTCGGACATCCAGAGGATGTCCTTGCCGCCGTTCACGAATCTCAAGTCATTGAACTGCTCGACCCAGGTGCTGTCCTGCTCGGTGAACAGCGTGCGCACGGTGCCCGTCTGCGGGTCCGCCACCATCACCTGCAACGTGTCCTGGAGGCGGTTCAGATGCTGGATCACCAGCTCCTTGCTGGCACCGCCCTTCGGCTGCGGCACCCACTCCATACGCGCGATGTAGTTGTTGCGCGGTTCGCCGGGCACGTTCATCCAGCGGGTCTCCCCTCCCGCCGCGGTCACGACGCCCACGCGACTCGCCGAATTCGTCTGCCCGGCCTTCGGATACTGCACCGGCTTCGTGTACGCGTAGAGTGAGTCCGTCGTGTTGTAGAGGAGGAAGTCCCGCACACCGCTCGCGTCGAGCTGCCAGTAGGCGATCGATTGGCCATCCGGATTCCAGCGCCAGCCGTCTTGCAGTCCGAGCTCCTCTTCGTACACCCAGTCGAACGTGCCGTTGATCGTGGTCCGCGACCCGTCGTGCGTGAGTTGCGTGAGCTTCCCGCTCGCGAGGTCTTCGACGTAGATGTTGTACTCGCCGTAGCGCACCCAGCCCACACGGCCGCCGTCGGGCGAGAATTTCGCGAACATGAGCGTCGATGCCAGTCCGTTGCCGCCGAGTTTCTTGAGGCTCCAGCCGGCGAGATCGAGCACCCAGTAATCGCCGCGCGTGTTCGTGCGCCAGACCTGAGCGGAATTCGTGAAGATCAGGAGCTTCCGGCCGTCGGCGGACCAGCTGTACTCCTCGATGTCGAGCGGAGTCGAGTCCCCCTGCGGGACGAAGCGCGACGCTGGGACGAGAATCGTGCGCAGCCCCGTTTCGGCATCGTAGCGCACGAGATCTCGACCGGGCTTGTTCTCGACCGGTCGCTCGAGGGCGGTGTAGGCGTCGCCCTCGGAGAGCCAGGCGAGCGGTCCGAGTGAGGCGCCGCGGAATTCCGGTGATGCGAAGATGCGATCGACGGTGAGGAGTGAGGAGTCGTTCGCCGCCCGTTGGGCTACTGCAACGGGGGGTCTGCCCAACGGGGCGACGAACGCTACAGCAAGCAGTACTCGACGCAGCATCGTTCGGGGTCCGTTTGAAGTTGGACCCCAAGGATAGCTACGGACGGGGTGGTGCGCCTCCCATCCCGCCGCGCCGCATGACCTGCGGTTTGCCGAGCGCGTCGAATTTCGTTTGTTGGTCCGCGGTCAGATTATTGCGTATGGCCGCGACCCACTGATCTGCTTCAGCCTGGAACCCCTCCATTTGGGTGCGCATGCTATCGAAGCGCGCGCGCATCTCGGGGGTCGGCTCCTGTCCCGGTTGGAAACCACTGCCCTGCATCTGCTGCCGGAACGACTGGCGCTTCGCGGCGGCGTCTTTCAGCACACCATTTAAGGCCGTGTAGGCCGGACCGATCTTGGCGCGCTGATCCGCGGTGAGGTTGAGCGCCGCGTTCAGCGAGTCGATGGTCATCCAGTGATCGGGAGGCGGTTGGAATCGGGGGGGGCGCTGGCCGTCGGGCGCAGGCGCCGGCGGTGCTTGGCCGAGCGCCGGCACGGTCAGGAGCAATGACAGCACAGCGACGGCGGAGAAACGACGCATAACGAGTGACTCCAAAAGAAAGGTCACTCGTTATACGTCTACCCACTGCCGGATGTTATTTGCCGATCAGGAGGGGGATGCCTCCACTTTTGCAGCAGACACCACCGTCGCACGTGCCCCAGGCCGCCTCATCGCGCTCATCCCAGATCCAGCGCGCGAGTGACTGCTTCCAGTAGCGTGGCCCGTGATCTTCGATCGTCAAGTCACTCTGCATCGGACGAACACCCGGTCTCGTGCTGACGAAAACGGAAACGAGGGAATCGCCCCGCCGTCCCACCCACCAATAGACCGTGTCACGGGCATGCATATTGAACTTGTACGAGGTATCACGGCCTGCGACGCGGTATATGTAGCCGGTGTCACTTCGATTGATGATGCGAGCGATCACCTCGCCGGAAGCCAGCGTCGTGGATGTCGAGTCTGTGATGCCGGAACGGGGTTGAATCACCGCGAGCGGACCGTAGCCGCAGCGTCCTGACCAACACACCCGGAGGCGCTGCTCGTCAACGGCACCGACGGCGGCGACGAAACCCGCGTCACCCAAGGAGCGACCGTATCCACTGATGGAGCGTACGGAATCGTCCGTACTAGCTCCCCGAAGCCCAGCATTCGTCGGGCGGGCGAGTCTTTCCTGACAAGCCGCGGCAGTCGTCACCATCAGTACCACACACCCGGTGAGCACCAGCACCGTCCCTCTCATTGCTCCCCCCCTTCGCGAGACCGGCAGGCTATTGAAAGAGTTCATGCATACGCGCCACGGTGGCACGCAGCGGTGCATCCGCATTGCTCCACAAGGTTGCCACGGCACGTCCCCAGAGCGACGCCGTCGCGCGGTCGCCGGCGCGCGCGGCCAAATCGGCGCGCAGCGCCATCGCCCGGATCGCGCAGCCAACTTGTTCCGGCTGCTCGAGCAGATAGCTCCCTAAGGTCGGCAGTGCATGTAAAGAATGATCGAGCGTCGCGATCGCGGCGGCCGTGTCATGCAGTTGCAGCCAGGCTCGTGCTTCCGCGTATGTGCCATTGATCGCGACGTCCCCGGATCGTGCCCGGGTTCGGAGAGCAGCTTGCCGCTGAAGCTCTCGGCGCACGGCGATCGTGTCGCCATGGGCGAGGTTGTATTGCATCTTGAGCACGTAGTCGCCGCCCGCGTCGCGGCGATGCACATCGCTGATCCCGATCGTCTCGAAGGCCAATCCCATCGGGACATGGAGAACGGCGAGTCGCAGCCGCTCGCGACTGGCTGCTCCGGCCCAGCCGCTCACGCGTTCATCGACGCGCTTTTTGCCCGCGCGCAGACTGTCCGCCGGCCCACCCAGAGCCGCGTACGCCAACAGCGAGAGTTCCGCCTGTTTGACGGCCATGGGGGCGTCCGGCACGGGATCGCCATCCCATGTGATGGGCGTGTCGAGCGGCGCCGACCGTTGCAGCAGTTGCGCGGCGCGGTAGACCCGGCCGGTGAGCAGCGCAAGACCGGCAAGCTGGCGCGCTGCTACGGGCCCCCCCCCTCCGAGGTCCGCCGATGCCGTCCCCAGGACCGAATCCGCCAGTTTCGCCGCCTCCGCGAAGCGCTCGAGCTTGAAGAGCAGGCGTGTCTCCGCGACGGCCGTGCGCAACGCCTGCGCGGAATCCTTCGTGAGCGCACGTGCACGGCGAATCGCCTCCAACGCCGATCCTTGGGGCGGCCCGACATCGATTTCACCGGTTGTTTCCAGGATGTACGACAACGCTTCATACGCGTCCGGACTCGCGGGGAACGCGCCGAGCCACTTGAGGATCGAGGACCGCAAGGCATCGCGGTTGCGCGCCACAGCTGCCTGCATCGTCGGCGGCCGCGATCCACCTTGCGCGCTGAAGAAATCGGCGATGGGCCACGGAATGAATGCCAAGGTGTCATGATCGAGCGATGGGAACGCGCCGAACCGCAACGTGTCCGGGGGAGGCAGTGCATAGCCGTCTCGATACCAGTAGGTCTCAGCGAAGAAGAGGTCGATCAATCGCGACACGGCGGTACGCGTCAAGGCCCGATGGGCCGATGGGACGAGCTCCAGGGCGCGTTGATACGCACTCGCCGCTGCGCGATAACTCGCCCGGAACCGCCACCCCGACGGGCTCGTCCGGTCTGGTTCGACGACCTGATCGCGGCGCAGGCACTCGCCGATGCCAAACCATGCAATGAAATTCCGCGGCTCATCGACGGCGATGCGCCGATAGCGCTGGCATGCATCCGGAAACTGTCCAGCGGCCAGGGACCACAGCGCCCTGGCCAGCGCCACGTCCCTAGCTCCCAGTTTTTGCGGACTCGCCAGAGCCCGCGCCGTGTTCGACCGCCATTCGGCAGCGGGCTCATCACTCCACATCTGCGCATGCGCCAGCCACAGACTCGCCTGCGGATAATCCGGGTCCAGCTGCAATGCGAAGCGGAACGACCGCTCCGCCGCGGGCAGGTCCCAACGCTGCAGCGCATCGCTCCCTTCCGCATACGCGTAGAACGCGCCGAGCACGTTGGTACCCACGACGTCGGGTCGACTGCGCTCGACGTTAGCGCCCCCCAGCAGAATGGAGTCGGCGAGCTTGCGGAATCTTGCGGCGAGATTCCTGCCGTCCTTGGGAATGCGCACCGAGTAGTCGCGCAGCTGCTTGCCGCCGTGGCGGAGATCGTACAGTGCCGCGGTGACCCGAGTCGAGTCCCCGACGTCCACGACGTCGCCCCAGACCAGCATGCCGGCCCCGAGCTTCTTGGCGAGCTCTTTAGCGCCGTCGAGCGTCATCGTCTCATTGCCGAGTTGCGCGCGTGCATCGTGCACCTGCAGCGGGTCCGCCAGACGCACATCGGTCCAACGCCCGAATGCCTCCGATAGCAGCAGCTCACATTGATCGCCGTTCACCAGCGCGGGCGCTGCTCCACCGCGATGACCGAACGGAACCACGATGTACAGCGAGGGATCGAGTGAGCTGGCCGCGAGTTTGGGCAATACGACCGCCCCGACGGTCGCCAGTGCGACGACTGCTACGGCTGACGCCGCCAGCCAACGCCGCCGTCTTCGCCGCGCCCTGCTGGCCGACGACACGGTCTGCGGCAGCCGCAACGCCGTCGCGAACTCGCCGGCCGTCGCGTACCGCTCACCGGGCTGCTCCGCGAGTGCCGTCTCGATCGCCAGCTGGATGTCGATGGGAACGTCCTGCCGCTCGCTGATCAGCGACGTCCGCGCATCTGACGGCGTTCGCCCCACGAGCATCTCGTACAGCACGCATCCCAAACTGTAGATATCACTACGGCCGTCGATTTCTTTCTGTCCGGTCGCCTGCTCCGGACTCATGTAGCCAACCGTTCCGACCACGAGGCCTGTACCGGTCTTCCGTGACTCGTCCGCCTCGCGGATCGCGCGCGCGATGCCGAAGTCGCTGATGACCGGATGTCCTGCCTCGAGCAGAATGTTTTCGGGCTTGATGTCGCGGTGCACGATGTTCTTCTCGTGCGCGTAGGAGAGCGCTTCCGCGACGTCGCAGGCAATCGACACGGCCTCCGCAACGGGAAGCCGGCGCTCGCGCGTCAGGCGCTGTCGCAACGATTCGCCTTCGACATAGGGCATCGTGTAGAACAGGAGGCCATTCGCCACATCCGAGTCGAACAACGGCAGGATGTGCGGATGCGCGAGCCCAGCGGCAACCTGGATTTCGGCGAGAAAGCGGTCGGGACCGAGGACGGCGGCGATGTCCGGCCGGAAGACCTTCAGGGCGACGAAGCGACTGCGGGGGAGATCGCGGGCGAGATAGACGATTGACATCCCGCCACGACCGATCTCGCGGTCGATGCTGTAACGATCGGCCAGCGCTTTTTGCAGCCGAGGGAGAAGTTCGGACATGCGCGACTCTCCGCCGCAGGACTGAGGCTCCTCGCCCGCGGCGGGGCTAAGCATACGGCCCGCCCGTCGCTTCGGCCAGCAGATTGAAACATGCGGTCCAAGCCCTTGGCTATACGCGGTTTGCCGACTACTTTCCGTGGCCCGATGCGGGACCTGTCGTTGTCACGCAGCCAGCTGCTGCTCCTCGCGGGAACGGCCAACCGGCCCCTTGCCGAGGAGATGGCCCAGCATTTGGGGCAGCCGCTGTGCGCGGTCACGATGCGGCGGTTTGCCGACGGCGAGATCTTCGTAAAAATCGACGAGAACGTGCGCGGGCGGGACGTCTTCATCATCCAGCCCACGAATCCGCCGGCGGAAAACTACATGGAGCTGTTGCTGTTGATCGACGCGGCGCGCCGGGCAAGCGCCGCCCGCATCACCGCGGTGCTCCCGTACTTCGGCTACGCACGGCAGGACCGGAAGGATCAGCCGCGCGTGGCGATCAGCGCCAAGCTGGTGGCGAACCTGATCACCCATGCCGGTGCGGACCGGGTGCTGGGAATGGACTTTCATTCCCACCAGGTGCAGGGGTTCTTTGATATTCCGGTGGACCATCTGTACGCGGCGCCGGCGTTCGTGAGCCACTACAGGACGAAGCGGCTGCATCAACCGGTGGTCGTCGCCCCGGACGTGGGATCGGCCAAGATGGCGCGCGGATTCGCGAAGCGGCTCGACGCCTCCCTCGCGATCATCGACAAGCGCCGCCCCTCGGCGAACATCGCCGAAGTGGTGAACGTCGTTGGAGAGGTGGAGGACAAGGACTGCCTCATCCCCGACGACATGATCGACACGGCGGGGACGATTTCCGAGGCGGCGGCGGCGCTGAAGCGGCTGGGTGCGCGACGGATCTTCGCGTTCGCGACACATGCCCTGCTGTCGGGACCCGCGGTCGAGCGGCTCCGCGCCGCGCCGATCGAAGAAGTGACGGTGACGAATACGATCCGCATTCCCGAGGATCGGCAGTTCGAGAAACTGAAGGTGTTGTCGATCGCGAGCCTGATGGCTAAGGCCATCGGCTACGAGCATTCGAATCAGTCGGTCAGTTCTCTATTTGATTGAGTTGAGGAACGCATGGCGCAAACAGTGACGCTCGCCGCGACGGCGCGGGAGAAAACGGGCAAGGGCGCGGCGCGGCAGGCCCGCTTTCAGAAGCAGGTGCCGGCCGTCATCTACGGCCACGGCCGGACGACGCAGACCTTGATGGTGGATGCGCTCGCGCTCGAGAAAGCGCTGACCGGCATCGAGCCGGAGAGCACGCTCATCGAGCTGACGGTGGACGGCAAGAAGTCGCGCACGCTGATCCGCGAGATCCAGCGCCATCCGCTGCGCCCCGACATCATCCACGTGGACTTCTACGAGATCCAGGCCCACGAGAAGATCACGCTCAAGGTCCCCGTGCACCTCGTGGGAACGCCCGACGGTGTGCGCAACGCCGGCGGCGTGCTCGACCAGGTGACCCGCGAAGTCGAAATCGAAGTGCTGCCCGAGCACATCCCCGATCGCGTGGAGCTCGACGTCACCGCGCTGAAGATCGGCGACTCGCTGCACACCCGCGATCTTTCGATTCCGAACGCCGTCATCCTGACGGGGGCCGATCTGACGATCGCGACGGTCGTGCCGCCGCGCGCCGAGGAAGTCGCCGCGCCGGCCCCCGAAGCGACGACCGAGGTCGCCGAGCCCGAGCTGATCCGCAAGGTTCGCGAAGGCGAAGAGGGCGAGGAAGGGGAAGCGCCGGCTGGAGGCGCGCCCGAGAGCAAAGCCGCACCGAAGGCCGAGGAGAAGCCCAAGGGCAAGAAGGAAGAGTAGTCCTTGCGCGCCGTCGTCGGCCTGGGGAACCCGGGCCAGGAGTACGCGGCGACGCGCCACAATGCCGGCTTCCTTTTGGCCGACGCCGTCGCCGAGCATTGGCAGCTGGGTCCCTTCCGTCGCGCCGAGCGCGCGCGCGCGACGGAAGGCATCGTCGCCGGAGTTCCGGTTCGCGTACTCAAGCCCACGACATTCATGAATCGCAGCGGCGCCGCGCTCGCATCCTTGCGCGCCGATCCGGCGTTCACGCCCGCGCGCGATCTCCTCATCCTCGTCGACGACTTTCAGATTCCGCTCGGCACCTTCCGGCTGCGCAACGAAGGCTCGGCCGGCGGGCACAACGGCCTGAAGAGCATCGAGGGTGCGCTGCAGTCGCAGCAGTACGCCCGCCTGCGCATCGGCGTCGGTCCACTGCCCGAGGGCACGGGTGACTGGGCGGATTACGTGCTCGCGCCGTTCGAGCCGGAGCAGGTGGAGCAGGTTGAATCGCTCATGCCACAGATGATCGACGCGGTCGATCGCTGGTTGCGTGAAGGATGCTGAGACTTGGCATTGTCGGGCTGCCCAACGTAGGCAAGTCGACGCTCTTCAACGCCCTCACGTCTTCGAAGGCCGCGGCCGCGGAGAACTATCCCTTCTGCACGGTCGAGCCGAACGTCGGCGTCGTCGAAGTCCCAGACCCGCGCCTCGAGCAGCTCAACGAGGTCGTCAAGCCCAAGAAGAAGATTCCCGCGGTCGTCGAGTTTGTGGATATCGCCGGGCTCGTGAAAGGCGCATCGCAGGGCGAAGGGCTAGGCAATCAGTTCCTCTCCCACATTCGCGAAGTGGACGCCGTCGTCCACGTGATCCGCAGCTTCGAGGACCCCGATGTCGTGCACGTCATGGGGCCGGTCGATCCCGTCCGCGATCACGACGTCATCACCAGCGAGCTGGCGCTCGCCGATCTCGCGGTGGTCGAACGCCGGCTCGACAAGACGCGCAAGTCGGCGCGCGCCGGCGACAAGGAAGCGCAGCTCGAGCTCGTGCTGCTCGAGCGCGTCGTCGCCGAGCTCGATGCGGGCCGGGGCGCGCGCGAGGCGGGCGAAGATGAGGACGCGGTGAAGTTTCTCCGCCACCTTGGTCTGTTGACCGCCAAGCCGATTCTCTACGCCGCCAACGTCAACGAAGACGACCTGGCGAGCGGTGGTGGGAAGTGGATCGAGAAGCTGCGCGCGGCGGTGCAGAGTCATCATGAGGAAGCCGAAATCGTCCTCTTCTCCGCCAAATTCGAGGCCGAGCTTGCCGAGTTAGCCGGCGACGAGCGCCGCGAGTATCTCGCGAGCGCGGGCGTCGCCGAGCCGGGGCTCGACCGCCTCATTCACGCGGGATATCGCCTGCTGGGACTCCAGACCTTCTTCACGGTCGGCGAGAATGAAGTGCGGGCGTGGACCATGCACCGCGGGGACACCGCCTACGACGCCGCGGGCGAGATCCATTCCGATTTTCAGCGCGGCTTCATCCGCGCCGAGACGGTTGCGTTTACGGAATTCGTGAAAGCGGGCAGCTACAAAGCTGCCCGCGAGCAAGGCCTGATTCGGAGTGAAGGTCGCGACTACGTCGTGAAGGACGGCGACATTCTGCTGTTTCGCTTCAACGTCTAACGCGTCCAGATCCCGACCGAGCCACACTCCCCGCGTCCCTGGATCAGGTCCTTCCCCTCAAAGCCGAACTGATTGATCATGGGCACGCCGAACGGGCTGCTGTTCGGCGGGTCGCGGTAGATCTCGACGGCGGCGACGTTGTCGATGGGAATCCGATCGAGGTCGCGCTCCCAAATCGGCAGGCCATCCAAGCTGATCGGCACGGAGCAGACGTGGCCGTGGCTGAAACGCGTGGGAAGGCAGGTGTACAGACACCAGGTAAAGATGCCCGCGCCTTTGAGCAGAACGCTGATCGCTTCCGTGTGCGACCGCTCGATGTCCTCGCGCGTGAAGAAGCGTGCAAATCCACCGTAGCGCTGGCGCCGTTCATAGAACCCCGCGAGGTCACGCCAGACGTCGACGAACCGCGCTTCGACGACGAGCGGCGCCAAATTCGTCGCCCGGACGTCGAGCATGACGGCGATCTTCGTCGTCCGACCGGCGCGGAGCGCGAACTCGAATTCCTGCTCGGCCTCACGGCCATCATACGAAACCCGCAGTTTCTGCAGACCGGCGGGAAGCCCGGAGAGCGTGAACCCACCCTCCGAGTCGGTCACGGTGAATCGCTCCGCGGCGGCCACGGAAATCGTCACGCCGGCGATTGGCCGGCCGTTATACGTGGAAAGCGCATGTCCACTGATGCGCGCAGTCGTGTCGGGTTGGGTTTGCAGCGTCGGCAGCGAAATGAGAGCCAGCACGTGAGCGAGCGAGTGCATACTGTGTCCTATCAGGGGCCTTTCTCTTCAGCTCTCACCATCCAACTGCCTTGCCCTGATTCTGCCGCTCGAGCCAGGCGACGAGCGGCTGGAAGTAATCGACGATAGCTGTCGCGTCGAGCTGCCGCTCACCGGTCGCATCGGCAAGGATGTCCTGCCACGGCCGGCTTTGCCCTGCCGCCAGCATACGAGCCAACTGCTGTCCTGCGGCTTTGTTGCCATACACCGAGCAGCGGTAGAGCGGGCCGGTCCATCCCGCCGCGCGGCACCAAGAGCGATGTAACTGGAACTGCAACACGCGAGCCAAGAAATACCTGATGTAGGGCACGTTCGCCGCCACGTGATACTTGGCACCCGGATCGAAATCTTGTTCCGTGCGCGCCACCGGCTCGGCGACGCCTTGATAGCGATGCTTCACGTCCCACCATGCCGCATTATAGCGCGCCGGCGTGATCTCTCCCGCAAAGACGCCCCAACGCCAGCGGTCGAGCGCGAGGGCGAACGGCAGGAATGCGATCTTGTCGAGCGCGATCCGCAGCAGCATCGCCGTGTCAGTGGCGGCGCTCGGCAAACTGTCGAGCAAGCCGATGCGGCGCAGGTATTCCGGCGTCACGGACAGCGCGATCGCGTCGCCGATCGCTTCGTGGAAGCCGTCGTTCGCACCGTTCTGAAAGAAATAGGGCTGATTTTGATAGGCGCGCTGGTAGAAATTGTGACCCAGCTCGTGATGCACGGTGACAAAGTCCTCGCCCGTCACCTGCAAACACGCCTTGATGCGGACGTCGTTCTTGCTGTCGATGTCCCACGCACTCGCGTGACAGACGACCTCCCGATCGCGTGGCTTGGTGAACTGCGACCGATCCCAGAACGTCGACGGCAGCGAATCGAATCCGAGTGAGGTGTAGAAGCGCTCGGCGTAGCGCACCATCCCGCGCTCATCGACCCCGTGCGCCCTCAGCA
>WNFG01001174.1_pt1 | contig 22144 bp, 17 predicted proteins | sample 5400431 | NCBI WGS metagenome assembly WNFG01 (sample SAMN13153346, study PRJNA577476) | soil metagenome | isolation source: 120 cm saprolite under Douglas fir tree site 2 hole 3 replicate 2 | place: USA:California | collected 2015-04-18 | reverse complement strand
CCTCCGAACCATCGGCAACAGCTGACCCATGTGCGGGTGATCGAAATGGACGATGTCGAATTCTTGCTCCTGCAATAGCTCTGCCAGAGCGGCGCGAACGGGTGGGCTCACATAGCGCGCGTATCTTAAGGGCGCGCCCAGAGCCAAAGAGCGCGGTTCAGCGGCGAGCCTCCACAGCAAACCGCTCATCGGATTGACCACCCGGAGGCGGCCGGAGAGTTCTTCGCGAAATGCGGCCGGATTGCATCCTTCCGTCAGAAGCGCCAGGACGGTCACCGAGAATGCCTGGTCGAGCGCCCTCACCAGAGCCAGCGTTCGCTGGGTTCCGCCCGTCTCGGCCGGAATCGGCACGCAGGGTAAGACGCACAGGACGCTCGGCTTTGGTTTCATTCGGTCGAAGGGTTGCGACCCATGAACCTGAGCCTCCCCGGCCAGGACGGCAACCGCGGGATGTCGACGGTCAGTTCCTTGGATGCCTGCGATCCAAGAGAGCGGCCGCCGCCCTAAGGCTCGCAGATCGGCAGACTGACCCCGATTCGCCCATCTAGAGGGTGGCGTTGCACCGGTAGAAGTCCCCTTCCAGGGTTCTGATCACGGTGGTGCTCGGAGGATTAAGCCAGATGACTCTGGTCGGGCCGTTCGTCTTCGTCTCGTCGATCACCGGTTCGTGAACTGCGGACTCTGTTGGGCCCGACGAAGAGCCGATCAGCCGACAGGTCACCTCGGTCTCATTGCTCGCGCGCGGCGAGGAGCTGTTGGGAGCTGAAGGGGTCGTTGCACAAGCGCAGGCCAATGCCAATCCGATCATCAGGGGTCGTTTCATAGGGCTTCCTCCCGCGCGAAGCGGCGGGTGATGCTTCGCACCGCACAAATTGAAGCACTCCTCGGGCACAAGCGCAAGCAAGTCACCCCTAAACCCCCATCCGGCGGCTCCCGACTGTTTTCAACAAAGGTATCCCATCCTCGAACCCAGAGTTGAGACTCATTACCGGCGGCGGAAACCCGATCTCGAAGCACCTCCGTGTTGGAGCCTCGAACTGGTCGAGAAGTTGGTTTAGCGCGGGCAGAGTCAAGAGTCAGGGTTGCAGAGTCCAGCAACTCGTCGTTCTGCCCAGCGACTTGTCTTGACCTGAGGTGCGTTTGGTTTTTACCGGGTGACGTGTGTCCAGTTGAGAGCTTCATCCCTTCTCAGCCCACAGCGCCATCTTGCTCAGATATTTCGCGGGATCTCGATGCTCACGGCGCGGCGTGAACGTCCCGGCCGCACATTGATATCACTTTGAACAACGCCATAATTCTGTACGGTGCGCTATCTCAGCTTTCAACAGAAGATTCTGGCGCTGCCGGCGGTGGCTACCCTGGCGCTCCTCGTTCTTTTGGCCCTCACGTACTATCTGGGGAAGCGCAACGAGGAACTGATCGTCCGTATCCAGACCGTCTTTTCACCGGCATACGAGCTGAGCCGCGACCTTCAAGAGCAGATGGCTGAAATCCAGCAGGGGTTGCAAGGCGTGGTCCAGCTCGAGGACCCTGGTCAGTTGCCCGGCGTGGACGGGCTGCGCGCCGAGTTCCTCACCCGGCTTTCGGAGGGGAAATCCAACCCCTCCATCGCCGGAAGCGTAGACACCATCGGCGAAGCCTTCAGCAGATATTATGCGCTCGCGCGCGAGACCACTGAGCGACTGATCAAGAGAAATGCCACCGTTGAACAGCTCGCGCTGATGACCGCGCAATACAACGCGCTCTACCGCCTGCTCAATGCGAACCGGATGCTTGCTCAAAAGGGCGTCGCTGACGCGTTCGCCGACGCGCTCCGGTTGCAACGCCTTTCGATCATCGCCAGCGTCGCGGTGATTCTCCTTTTCGCCATCGCCTCGTCCTTCTTCTCGTTTGCCTTCGCCAGACGCCTGTCGAAGCGGGTGACCATCCTCCGCAATGCCTCCCGCCGGGTTGGCGGCGGTGAGCTCCAGGCACGGGTGGAAGACGGGAGCGGAGACGAGCTGGGCGAGCTCGCCGAGAGCTTCAACCAGATGGCGGGCTCCTTGAGCGAGATGATCCGCGAGATGGTCTCCGCGCGCACTGCGGCCGAGCAGGCAAATGTGGCCAAGAGCGAATTTCTCGCCAACATGAGCCACGAGATCCGCACCCCGATGAATGGCGTGATCGGGATGGCCACTCTGCTGCTCGAGACACCCTTGGCGCGCGAGCAGCGGGAGCAGGTGCGGACGGTGATTGCCTCGGCGGAGTCACTGGTAAGGATCATCAACGACATCCTCGACTTTTCCAAAATAGAGGCGGGCAAGCTGGAGCTCGATCCCCGGCCATTCGGGCTGCGCGACACGCTCCATGAGTTGTTAAGACCGCTGGGGGTTAACGCGAACGCAAAGGGGCTCGAGCTCGTGGTCCAGATCGCGGCGGAGATTCCCGATTCTCTCGTCGCCGATGGGGCACGGCTCGGGCAGGTTCTGGTGAACCTGGTCTCCAATGCAATCAAGTTCACCGCTTCGGGCGAAGTGCTGGTTCGGGTGTCGTTGGAAGCGAAGGACGGTGAATCGGCCCGATTGCACTTCTCCGTCTCCGACTCTGGAATCGGCATTTCGTTGAGCAAACACCAGACGATCTTCGACGCCTTCAGCCAAGCGGACGGCTCCACCACGCGACAGTTCGGTGGAACGGGGTTGGGCCTCACCATTTCCGCGCGCATCGTGACGATGATGGGGGGAACCATCCAGCTCACCAGCGTCCCCGGCAAGGGCAGCGATTTCTTCTTTGCCTTGACGCTGAAGCGCCAGGCCGATGACCTGCCAGCAGCAAACGATCGGTCGCTCAACCCCCTCCAGAAGCTCAAGGTCCTCGTGGTGGACGACAATGCCACCCACCGCGCAGTCCTGAAGGAGATCTTGCAGAACTGGGGAATGCAACCAATCGCCTGCGCCGATGGAGCGCACGCCCTGGCGCAGCTGGAAGACGCAGCAAACTCGAGGCACCCTTTCCGGCTCGCGCTGATCGATGCCCAAATGCCGGTGATGGACGGTTTTGAGCTGGCGGGGCGAATCCGCTCCCATCCCGGACTGAATGGCGCCACCATTCTGATGCTCTCTTCGGTGAGCAGCCTCAGCCAAAGCTCGAGCGCGCGCGAAGCGGGCGTCGTCCACACCCTGGTAAAGCCGATCAAGCCGTCCGAGCTCCTTGACGCGATGTTCCTCGCTCTCGGAGATACACCGCTGCCTCATCTCGTCGAGGCCCCTGGCGATAATCCAAAGCGCCCCTCCTGGCGGGTTCTGCTCGCCGAGGACAATCCGGTCAATCAGCGGGTCGCGCAAATGCTGATCGAGAAACAGGGACACGTGATGGTATTGGCCAACAATGGCCGCGAGGCAGTGGAGAGATTTCAAGCGACGCAATTCGACCTGGTGCTGATGGATGTGCAAATGCCCGAGATGGATGGCCTGGTGGCAGCCGCTACCATTCGCAAGCTCGAGGCCACCCAGGGTGGGCACGTCTCGATCATCGGGGTCACCGCCCACGCAATGAGAGGCGATCGAGAGCGGTGTCTGGCCAGCGGGATGGATGGCTACGTGTCCAAACCGATCAACCCCCGACTTCTCTTCGCGGAGATGGAGAAACTGATGAAAAAATTCCCACCCAAGCTGTCGCCCTTGCCTCCACCGGAACCAGCGGTCGAAGCGGCGAACGAGGGCGTGGTGCTGGACGGATCCGGCCTGGCGGAGTTGATCTCCGGCGACGGTGAGCTGCTCCGCGAGCTCACCAGCCTTTTTGCCCAGGAAGGCCCGCGACTGCTGGGAGAAATGGGCCGGGCGATCGAGGCCAGCGACCGCGAGTCCCTCCGGAAGGCGGCCCACAACCTGAAAGGCTCCGCCGGAAACCTCTACGGGATACGCGCCGCCGAGATTGCGAGGCGTCTGGAGTTGTTGGCGAACACCGGCGATTTCGACCAGGCGCGCCAGGTCTATACAGCGCTGGGCAACGAGGTGGGCAACCTGCAGCGGGCACTCGACGAAGCTTGCGTCGTACCTCTTGCGGCGACCCGCCTGCTGGCGCCCACGGGGACAGCGCCATCGACTCAGCGATGACGCGTCCCATGATTTCAAACGTTGCGGTCCCCTGGTGCCGTAGAAAGTAACGTCGCACCATTCGATCACGAACTGGCGAGCCCCCGCCGCCGCTGGATGCTGCCCATTGCCAGCGGCCCGACGATCAGCAGGGCAACCGCGATCAGAGTCATTCCGAGGATCTCCAATCCGGCCGGCCGTTCCTTCAGCTCGAGGGCGCCGAAAACGATGCCCAGCACGGGCGTCGCAAGAAGAGTGAGGCTGGCAAGACCGGCGGCGGTTCGCTGCAAGAGAGCAAACCAGAACAACCAGGCGAGGGCGCTTGCCGGAATCACCGTGTAAAACAGGGTAAAGAAAAAATAAGGCGTCCAGACAAACGGCCTGCCCGGTACCAGGACCGATGCCAGTGCCAGGGTCAGACCTCCGAAGAGCATCTGCCACGCCGCCAGGGCGAGAGGATCGATCGCGGCCCTGGTGAGCAGGCGCCGGGCGACCACCGTTCCGGCGCCCCATGAGAGTCCTGCCAGCAACGACAGTACCGCGGCCCGCGCATCGCCGGTGCCGGCGCTGGCGGCGAAAATCAACCCGAGCCCGAGGCACGCCACCGCCGAGGCGAGCCACTGCAGACGCGACGGCTTTTCCCCCAGCACCGGCCAGGCCATCAGCACGACCCAGAATGGCATCGTGTAACAGAGCACCGCGCTGCGGCCAGCCGGGCCCGTCATCAAGGCCCACATCGTCAGCCCGAAGTTCCCCGCGGTCTGCAGCAAACCGGCCCAGATGACTCCAGACATTGGGCGTACCTGGATCGGCCGCTTCAAGAGGAAGAGCACGGCGAACAGACAAAGCGACGCCAGAACGAAGCGCAGCGCGGAAAACTCGAACGGCCCAGCGTAGGCCAGGGCCTTTTTCATCACCACCCAGTTGTAGCCCCAGGCCACGGGGACGAAAACGAGAATGGCGACCGATTTGAGGCGCCCTCTCATGGACGGGTTCGGTAGGCAGGCACGCGAAGGTGATCAGGCTGCGAGCTTTACCAGCTCCGAGCTTCGCTCCCAGAGGCGGCTTGCGAGCGCATCGTCGCGGGCCAGTGGTGACGGCGATTTTGACACATTTTTTTCGAAGTACAACCCGGTCTTGCCCTCCATCTCAGGACTGGTGGCAAGGTAGAGGATCGCCTCTGCTCCTTGCGCCGGGGTGAGCATCAAGAACCGACCAGCGAGGTTTATCACCGGCCGAATCCATCCCGGTGCCCCATTCCAGATGCCGGTGGCAACTGCCCCGGGGTGAAGGCTGTTTGCGGTAACGCCCGTACCCTCGAGCCGGCGGGCCAGCTCCCGGGTGAAGAGGACGTTGGCCAGCTTGGACCGCGCGTAGGCGCGCATGATCCGGTAGCCGCGTTCAAAACCGAGGTCCTCGAAGTGCATCGAGCCCGAGTAATGGGCCGCGGAAGCGACGTTGACGACGCGCGCGGGAGCGCTCCTTACGAGAAGGTCGAGCAGCAACCGGGTGAGTAGAAAGTAGCCGAGGTGATTGAGGGCAAAGGTCGATTCGATCCCATCCTCGGTAACGGTGCGCTTTGCGAAGGCTGCCCCCGCGTTGTTGACGAGGATATGCAATCGCTCGTGTCGGGAGCGAAACTCGTTCGCCAACCTTCGAATTTGCGCCTGGGACGAGAAGTCGCAGGTCAGGGATTCGACCAAGCCGGAACCCGATCGCTGCTTCACCTCCTGAACCTTCGCCGCGATCTTTGCCGGGTTGCGTCCGACCATCACCAAACCCGCGCCCATCCGGGCGAGGCCAACCGAGGCCTCCAATCCAATGCCGTTCGTTGCTCCGGTAACCAGGACCGTCTTCCCCGTCAGATCCGCCATGCGGCGATAGATACAAGAAGGCTGGCCGCCGAGCCAGTCGCCGTTCGCGGGGGATTTCAAGTAGGGCTTGAGACTAGCGGCCCAGCGAGCAATCCGGATTCACGTTCTGAATGAAAACGTCGGGCATTGCCGTTCCGCGAGTCCTGCCAGGCGACCTAGATGCCGAGCAGAAGAGATTCGCAAAGCTGCAGGATGGCCTCGAGGTTTTCTTCGCCGGTGGGAATGATCTGCGCCGGATCCAAAACGAAACCACCGCTACCGCCTCGTAGCTCGATGCCCCAGGCTGGAATGCCGAGCTCACCGTAGGCCCAATCGTGGGCGGTACCCGCCGCGATGTAGAGAATATGGGAGCCCTGCCCGCTCTGATACCGGACCCCGTGCACGCCAAAAATCGCATCCGACATCAATTGTCCGTAGCTGTTCAATCGATCGGCATCGGGTGGCGGATTGAGGGTGTACATCCACGGGGAGAGAACGAGATCCCCGAAGCTGTGAAAATCGATGTAGGTACCGAGCCGCGCGGACAATGATTGGGTGAAGTCGCGAAGGGCCACCACCTCCGGCTCGGACCATGCCGCCGGGCCGTGGTAGACGTCGCTGCACGGATCGCTGCTCGAGCCATTGCCTCCCCATCCGACGTTCCAATTCCGATTGAGATCCACCCCGGGGCAATTGGGTCGGTCGTTGACCCGGCGGTTTTTTCGCCAGAAGCGATCGTTGGTCCAGGTGAAGTCGTACCCGTCGGGATTGATCGCGGGAACAAAGTAGAAATCGACTGCGTCGAGGACCGCGCGAGTGCGAGGGTCGGCGTCGTACTGACCCAGGAGATGCTCCGCCGCGAACATCACCGTCATCGGAGAAATCCACTCGCGGGCGTGCTGGGTTCCATTGATGACAAAGGCCGGACGCCCATCCCTCGGGTTTCCTTCGGCATCAGACCCAGTGACTCGAATCATCCGGATGTCTCGCCCTTCGATAGACTGCCCGATCGTCGCGGTCTGCGTCAGGTGGGGATAGCTCTGGGCGAGAAAATCGAGGTGGTCGTTGATCTCCGAATATTGCTTATAGCTTTGAAACCAGTCGCCGTTGGCTGCTTGCGCGGCGCGGGCGATGCTCTCCCGCTCCGAATCGACCAGCGACTGTACGTCGGCGATCAAAACCCGAAACGGGATGCCGAGGTCGCCGAGTTGGGTGAGTTGCTCTGGTGTGACTCGAACGTCGAAGGTTCCGATTTCCGGTTCAAAGCAACTCCAGATGTCGAGGTTGAGCTTGTGAATGCGCTCGGCTTCCTCCGCGGTGCGAGCCGTGACCTGGACCACCTGCTGCCCGGCGTAACTGGCCGTGGCGCCGGCGGCCGATGACGGCAAAAACGGAACAGCGAGTGAGACTGAAACTGCGAAGGTGAAAACGTACCGTCGAAACGGTTGAATATTCATGGAGAGACCCTCTCGTCGACCCGCTCGCAATAGCCCAATGCCCGGTTGCGGTCCATCGAGAAAAACCGAACCCACAGATAATTGAGCAACTACTTGTCCTGGCTCGAGTCGGTGGCGCGGATGGGACTTCGGCCGTTCCTGGTGCAGCGCGTTAACCGGAGGCTACCGAGCCTGATTCTCAGAAGGGTCCCACCAGGCCGTCGTCAGCAGCTTCCTCGCACTCGAGCGAAGGCGTTTGCGCTACCCGCGCCGGCGGCGGGCGCGGCTTGATGGCGACCAGCGCCACGCCGCCGAGAATGACGGCCATCGCCAACACCGTGGTCCATCGGATCTGCTCCTCCGCGAAACCCACGCCGAGGAGTAATGCGACACCGGGATTCACGAAGGCATAACTGGTCGCCAACGTCGGTGAAACATTTCTCAAGAGATAGCCGAAAGCGCTGAAGCCGACGATCGAGCCAAACAGCGCGAGGTAGACAATCGCCAGGAGAGGAGCTCCGCTTGCGCCGGGGAGTGGACGGTCGCCGTGGATCAACGCCAAAAGAAGCAAGGCCGCGCCTCCACCGAGCATCTGGGCGGTGCTCGCCATCAAACCCTGAGGGAGATCCATCTGGCGGCTCCAGACCGAGCCCAGGGCCCAACTTGCCGAGGCACCGAGCAGCACTGCGGCGCCGAGCGGCTGCCCGCGGAAATCTCCCCCCAGATTGAGAAGGAGAACCCCGACCGTTCCCACCGCCAGTCCGAGCGTCTCCAGGCGACTGGGCCACCGGTCGAAGAATCCATTGAAGAGCGCTGCCCAGAGCGGAACCGAGGCGACCATCACCGCCGCCAGGCCGGAGGCGACCCACTGCTCGGAGATGGCCACTCCGCCATTCCCCAGAGTGAGCATGAGGATGCCCACCACGGCAGAACGCGCCCACTGCGAAAGCGACGGGGCGGCGACGCCGCGCAGGCGCAAGGCGAAGAACAGCGCACCGCCCGCGGCGGAAAAACGCAGGCCCGCCATCAGCAGCGGTGGAAATCCACCGAGAGCGATGCGCATCGCCAGATAGGTCGAGCCCCAGACGAGGTAGACCAGGGCCAGCGCGATCACCACCCGGATCCGGCTTGGGCCCCGTCGTTCGCGACCGCTCGAGGGGGCCGAGCTGATCACGCCCGACTCTCTGCGCGGGTCGGGGCCCGGGCGTGGCTCCGGGCAGACTCCAGCGCCAAGACGATCGCCTTCCTCTGCACACCCCAATGGTAGTCGCCGATCGCGCCCGTCTCGCGAATGACTCGATGGCACGGAATGAGATAGCCGATGGGATTGGCGCCGAGCGCCGTACCCACCGCTCGCGCCGCGGACGGAGCCCCGGCCCGCAAGGCGAGCCCACGGTAGGAGGTGACCTGGCCCTCCGGAATGGAAAGCAATGCTGTCCACACCTGGATCTGGAAGGGCGTTCCCTTGAGCACCAGACGCAGGGGCTTGTGGGTGAGGCCGCGCATCCGCCGAGCGACCTCGTTCGCGGTGGCCGCGGTCAGGTTGGCGTCCTCGCGAAGTCGCGCCGCCGGCCAGCGCGCCTGCAACTCCTCCAGGGCGGAGTTCCTCGCCTCGACGAAAGACAGACCGCACAGGCCCCGCGGAGTGGTGGCGACCAGCGCGTCCCCGAGCGGGGTCGGATGTACTGCCCAGGCGATCTCCAACCCCGCGCCGCTTCGTTTGAACTCGCCCGGGGTGACCGCTTCGATGCTGAGAAACAGATCGTGCAATCGCCCCGGACCGGACAGGCCCACGGCCAGGCTCGTCTCCAGGAGGCTTGTCGATGCCGCAAGCTGCCGCTTCGCGTTCGCGAGGGTGAGAAATTGCAAGAAATCCTTGGGGGTGATTCCCGCCCACCGCCGGAACAATCGTTGAAAGTGAAAGGGGCTCAGACCCAGGTGGTTCGCGACGTCGCTGAGCGAGGGCTGCTCCTCGACTCGAGACTCGATGAAGCGGATCGCCTCTGCAATCCGATGGTAGTCGCTGCCGAACATGGGGCGCTCACTCATAATCGACGGATCGTACCGTCGCACCGCAGTGTTGCTCGATTTCATGGAATCCTCCTGCGAGAAACATTCGCCCTCCGGAGGAAAGTAAACCACCCGATTCTTGCGCCCTTCTCGCTCTAGGTCCGGGCGCACCCAGCCCCGCGAGCTCCCACAAGGCAGCCTTGCGCGAGCCGCGGTCGTCAGCCGCCATTCGGGAACAGCCGATGCAGCGAGGCCTGATCCTCAATGTTCCAGATGCGGGTAAACAGCTCGCGCATTTCTCCCTCGGTTGCTCCCCGGCGGAAGAGGGCCAGCCGGATCGCCTTCTGCTCCAGCTCGTCCCGGGTGAGGGCATTGTCCGGATCGCCTTTCGGGACGTCTACTCGGGAATCGAGGCGGCGCCCATCGACAGTCCTCACCTCGATTTTGCCAATCCACCGCCGCGGGTAGGCGGCATTGACCTCGTCATCGGGCACCATGGCCACTTTGTCCCTGAAGCTTCCAACCCGGGAGTCGGTCAGCGCGAAGCTCTCGAAATCGGTCAGACTTGCACGACCATGCACCGCGATCATCCCGAGCACCGTCCCCATCGAGAACTTGGCCTGGTGCACCGTCTGCGGCTCGACCACCGGACCGAGGACGTCGATCGCCGCTTGATGCACCCGCGCGGTCACTCCAGCGATCTGCGAGTGAGACAGCTTCTCGGTCTTCATCAGATTCAACAGGGCATCCGCCGCTGGATGGGTGTGTCGGCATGACGCGTGCCATTTGAACGAAGTCTCGGTGATCGCCCAGCGGCTGCCGAGCCGATCGGTCAGCCGCGCCGGATCTGCGTCCCTGGACATTCCCGCCGCCATCCCTTGCGGTCCCTCGAGGATGTGCTCGGCTCCAGTAAAACCCTCGCGCGCGAGGTACGCCGCGAGCAACCCGTTTGACGCTGCTTTCGCGGTGTGCAACTGCTTCGAGTCCGCGGCGTCGCGGAGAAACTCCCACAACCCGGCGGCTTGTGTTCCAGCCGAGCCGAGCGCGCGCTGCATGCCTTTCGCATTCAGTCCGAAGAGTTTGGCGGTGGCGGCCGCCGCCGCCAGCGTCCCCGCGGTGCCGGTGGTGTGAAAAACGGCGTAGTGGGACAGTCCAAGAAACTCCCCGATCCGGATGCCCGCCTCGTAGCCGGCGATCGCGGCAAGGAGAATGTCTTTGCCTGACCTGCTCTCCGCCTGGGCGACGGCGAGCACGGGCGGGAACACCACCGTGCCAGGGTGAAGCACGGAGGAATTGTGCAAATCATCTTGCTCGACCACGTGGGACGCAGCGGCATTGATCAGCGCTGCAAACCAGGCGCTGGTGGTCCGGCGGCTGGACAAAACCTCGCTCGGACCGGAGAGGGGACCCATCTGTTTGGCAAACGTCTCCAGCGCACGCACCGGACCCGAATCCTTGCCCGCCAGCGCCGAACCCACCCAGTCGAGGAAGAGCTCCTTTGTCTTTTCGATTGCATCGGCGGGGACGTCCGCCAGCGTAAAAGCCGCGAGAAATTCTGAAAGCTGTCGAGTTGGATGGGAGCTCAGTGGTTGCATCGGACACCTCTAAAAGGAACGCGGCAGTCCGAGAACATGCTCCGCGACATAGGAGAGGATGAGATTGGTGGAGATCGGGGCGACTTGATACAAACGCGTCTCGCGGAATTTTCGCTCGACATCGTACTCGCTGGCAAAGCCAAAGCCTCCGTGGGTTTGTAGACAAACGTTGGCCGCCTCCCAGGAAGCCTTGGCGGCGAGATACTTGGCCATGTTTGCCTCCGCGGCGCAGGGCTGGTGGCGGTCGAAGAGCTGGCACGCCTTCCAGCGCATCAGATTTGCCGCTTCGATTTCAATGTAGCTTTCGGCGATTGGAAACTGCACGCCCTGGTTCTGGCCAATCGGCCGGTCGAAGACGATGCGATCCTTGGCATAGGCGGTAGCCTTGTCGACGAACCAATAGCCATCACCGATGCATTCGGCGGCGATCAGCGCCCGCTCCGCATTGAGCCCGTCGAGGATGTATTTGAAGCCCTTGCCCTCCTCGCCGATCAAGCTCTCCGCGGGGATTTCCACGTTGTCGAAGAAAGCTTCGTAGGTCTCATGATTGACCATGTTGCGGATCGGGCGCAGCGTCAGCCCCTGGCCCAGCGCGGCGTGAATGTCGACCAGGAAGATCGACATCCCCTCGGACTTCCGCTTCACCTCCGCCAGCGGCGTGGTGCGCGCGAGGAGGATCATCAGATCGGAGTGCCGGACCCGGGAAAGCCAGACCTTCTGGCCATTCACCACGTAGCGGTCGCCCTTTTTCACCGCCATCGTCTTCAGCCGCGTCGTATCCGTACCGGTGGTGGGCTCGGTCACCCCCATCGACTGCAAGCGCAATTCGCCGCTGGCGATCTTCGGGAGATAGTGACGCTTCTGCGCCTCGGAGCCATGCCGCAAAAGCGTGCCCATGTTGTACATCTGCCCGTGGCAAGCGCCGGAATTGCCGCCGGAGCGATTGATCTCCTCGAGCACCACCGACGCTTCGCCCAGTCCCAACCCCGCGCCGCCGTACTGCTGAGGAATGAGCGCCGCCATCCAGCCGGCCTGAGTGAGCGCCCGGACGAAGTCGTCCGGATAGGCGCGTTGCTCATCCGCCTTCTGCCAGTAGCCGGAGTCGAACGTGCGGCAGAGGGCGCGCACCGCCTCGCGAATTTCCTGGAACGATTCCTCAGGCACGGTTATCGGGTATCTCGTGACAGTCGATTTGAGTCAATGGGTCGGGCGGAGAGTCGCGCAGACCGATTGGGTCAATCCGAATCGCCTCGCCGCCTGGAACGCCACCCTCGACCGGAGCGATCCTTTTCCGGGGAACGAAGATCCAGTTCCGCCGGGTTTTCATTGGACGCTGTTCAACCCGCTCACCCGCCAGTCGGAGCTTGGAGCGGACGGGCACGCAAAGCGCGGGGGATTCCTGCCGCCCGTGCAGCATCCACGGCGAATGTGGGCCGGCGGTCGGTTGCGGTTTCAACAAGCGCTTAGAGTGGGCGAGCGGGTCGAGCAGGTGTCGGTGATCGAACGCGTGGAGGAGAAACGCGGGCGCGCGGGGACGCTCGTTTTCGTGACCGTGCGGCATACCCTTTCCGGCGCGAATGGCCTCGCCATCGAAGAGGAGCAAGATCTTGTGTACCGGGACGCTTCGAAACCCGGCGAGCAGGCTTCCCGACCGGCCGACGAGCTTGCGCCCACAGGACAATGGCGCCGGCAGATCGTGCCCGATGACGTCCTGCTCTTCCGATATTCGGCGCTGACGTTCAATGGCCATCGCATTCACTACGATCGGCGCTACGTCACCGAGGTGGAGGGCTATCCCGGGCTGGTAGTCCATGGTCCACTTCTGGCGACGTTTCTGCTCGACCTGATCCGCAGGGAGCTGCCGTCGGCCGGTGTGGAGAGGTTCTCTTTCAAGGCGCTGCGGCCCACCTTCGACATCTCACCGTTCACCGTGGAGGGCGCCCCCGGCGACTCGGAGCGGCACTGGCGTCTCTGGTCCACCGATAATCGAGGTCAGCTGGGCGTCGAAGCCGAGGCATGGACCCGATGACGTCTCGACCGTCGCCCACGAATATGTCAAGCTTTGAAAATGAGGATCAAGACTGCACTCACCGCTCTGGCGACGTTCGCGCTGGTTGGCCCCGCCCTCGCCGGCGAATCGAAGACGGCCAAGGCGCCGGCCGATCCTCACGAGATGGACTGCGATCATCCGGCGGCCGAAGACGGACGCCCTTCGGAGAAGGTTGGATCGACGGCCACCATCATCCGGGGCAAAAAGATTGGCAAACCGGCGAATGTCAAACTGGTCGACCTCCTGGCTTCGCCCGAGCGTCAGCAGGGCAAGGCGGTGGTGGTCGAGGGAAAGGTTCGCCGCGCCTGCGAACGAATGGGGTGCTGGATGGAGCTTGCCGAAACAGACGAGGGTCCGGGCGTTCGAATCACCTTCAAGGACTACGGTTTCTTCGTTCCCCTGGATTCCGCGGGCGCGAAAGCTAAAGTGGCCGGAACGGTCAAAATCGTCGAGCTGTCCGAAGCAACCGCCGCCCACTACGAATCCGAAGGCGCCCGGGTCGCCAGGGATGCCAAAGGCTCCCGCCGGGAAGTACAACTGGTCGCCACTGGAGTCGAGCTGCGGCGCTGACGCCAAGGCTCCCGAGGCGGAAAAGATCGGTGCCTCTGATGTGGCCCTATCCCTTCCCGGTCAGCTGGGCCACCGCGTTTCTGATCCGCTCCTGCGTCATCGGGCTGAACCAGGCGTCCAGCCAGATCTCCATCTGCCGGCTGCTCTGCTCTTGAATCCTCTCCAGAGATGGGCCCCGGAGCGCCTGTTTGATCTGTGCCACCGCGGCCGGCGTTCCGCGCGCCAGCGACCGGGCACGCTCGATCCCCTGGGAGAGCAGCTCGGCCGCGGGGACCACCTCCTCCACCAAACCGAGCCGCTTTGCCTCAACCGGAGTGAGCAGCGTTCCTTCGAGCGCGATCGGGACCAGCGACGAAGCGGGCAGTTGCAGTCGGAGAGGCTCGATCACCACAGAGGGCAACCCAAGGCCGAGCTGCACCTCGTTCAATCCGATTTTTATCTGTGAGTCCGCGATCAGGCGCAGATCGCATTGGAGGGCGAGCACACATCCGCCGGCGATGGCATGCCCATTCACCGCTGCCACCACCGGCCGCGGAAATGAGAAGACGCGGCGCATCACGCTCTCGAAAAGCAGCATGAACGAGCTGAGCCCAGAGCGATCCAGCCCGACCAGCGAAGGCAGGGCGAGCCCGGCGCTGAAGAAATTCCCGTATCCGGTCACCACGACCGCGCGCGCGTCACTGGATTCAACTTCATCGAAAAGGCAGAGAACGTCTTCGAGGAACGACCCATCCATCGCATTTGCCTTGCCACCGCGCAGGCGGACCACCGCCACCTCTCCGTCTCTTTGCATTTCCATCCGGCCAGCATACTGCCGGAAGGGGCAAGTCGGCGCGATCGACGCTGTCCGGGCGGCATTTTCGACCGCGGTCGCGACTCTCACTCGTAGCGGAGGGCGACGATTGGATCCAGGCGGGCAGCCCGGAAGGCGGGGTAAAGCCCGAAGAAAATCCCCACCGCGATCGAGAAGAACGGCGCGATGATCAGGGCTTGAGTGGGAATGCTCATCGGCCAGTCCATCACCCGGCCGTAGATGATCGAGCTGGCGATACCGACGAATACTCCCGCTATCCCTCCGAAGAGGCTGAGTATGGTTGCCTCTCCGAGAAACTGCATTTGCACCGCCCACTCCGTCGCGCCCACCGCCAGCCGCAAACCGATCTCCCGGGTACGTTGGGTCACCGATACCAGCATCACGTTCATGATGCCGATCCCGCCGACCAGCAGCGAGATCGAAGCGATGCTGATCAGGAACAACGCCGTGTTCCGCTTCGTCTCCAGTTGGGCTTTGATCAATTCTTCCGGGCGACGGATGTTGAAATCATCGTCCTGATCGGCGCGGAGCTGATGCCGCTGCCGGAGCAACGCCCTGATCTCATCGACCGCCTCCTGGACTCCTTGCGCCGATACCGCCGAGCACATGATGTCGTCCAGCCAGGAGAATCCCTTGCCCCGAAGCTTCTTCTGGGCCGCGCTGTATGGAAGCAGAATAAAGTCATCTTGATCAGAGCCGGAAGCGGATTGTCCCTTCGCCCCCAGCACGCCGATCACCTGAAAGAGCTTATTGTTGATCCGGATGTCCTGACCCACCGCCTTCTCCGGGCCAAAGAGCTGATCGCGTACCGTCTGACCGATGAGGCAGACATTGGCCGATTGCTGCACCTGCTCGTCGGTGAACGGCACCCCCTCGGCCACCTGCCAGCGCTTGATTTGGAGATACTCCGGCGAGACCCCGCGATAGGTCGTACTCCAGTTTCGATTCCCGTAGACTATCGACGCCCGCGAATCCACTTGCGGAGATACGCTTTTGATCTGTGGGACTTCGCGCTGGATCGCCTCGGCATCTTCCACGGTGAGGTTGGTCATCCCGTGCGTGCCGCTGCGCACGCCGTTCACGTTGCGAGAGCCCGCTTCGACCCAGACCAGGTTGTCCCCTAAGTTGCTGAGCTGTTCTTCGAGCCGGTCCGATCCCGCTCTGCCGATCGCCACCACGCAGACGACTGCCGCAATGCCGATGGTGATGCCCAATGCGGCAAGCCCGCTCCGAAGCTTGTTGCGAGAGAGCCCCCGGACTGCTTCCGACAACAACGTCGCCAGGACATGAAAACGTATGTTCAAAGCCATCCGGTCCGCTGAATGCACCAGTCCTAGCTCAGGGTCGGGCGCGCCGTCGAGCGAAAGCGCAATTCGTTGAGATTCCTCACTTGAGGAATGACTCCACCGCCCGACCAAACGTGTGGGTGCTGATCGGCTTGCTGAAATATGCGTCAAAGCCCAGCCGAATCAGTCTTTCCTCGTGCTGCTTGCCGGCGAGCGCAGTAACCGCCAGCACCGGCACCCGAACCGACTGCTCCCGGCTCCGGATGTGGTCGAGCAGAATCTCGCCGCCACCGCCCGGAATCTGCACGTCGAGCAAGATCAGGTGTGGCCGCACTGCTTCGATCTGCTGGCGAGCCTCATCCACCGTGGCTGCCTCGAAGATCTGATGTCCTCGATGGGTGAGCAGATCGCGGAGCAGGCGCCGGCTGGGTGGATCGTCTTCGACGAGGAGAATTCGCGCCGTCACGGGCGCGCCTCCTCCGATGGATCCGTTCGATCGCAGTTGAGCATCAGATCCTCGGCGCTCTTGCCGTTGGCGGGATACCAGAGGACGTCGATCCGGGAAGGTCTCATCTTCCCCACCGACCAGAGAAGCTCTTTGAGCCTCGTGCTGAGGCGGGTCACAGAGTCCTCATCCACCCCGTACGCCACCAGCGCGAGATCGTTCTCTCCGGCCAGCGCGAGGAAGTCTCCTGGCCTCAGCCGCGATTTCACCGCCGCAATCCACTCGATGATGCTTGCCGCCCGAGCCTGAGGGAGTCGCGCGGAGATGACCGCCACCTTCTTGGACTCGCCCTCCGCACGCAAGATCGCCGCGCGAAGGTGGGCAATCAGCTTTGACCGCGATGTCGGGGCATCGAGCTCAATCCCGTGCGCCACACCCTTGATCAGCCGAACCAGCCGCTCGGCGCGCAGCCCGTCGGCGCGAAGGACTTCGGTCCCTCCCTTCGAGGGGTCGCCAATTCGAGGCGAAGGAAGATCCACGATCCGGATAATTGGAAGTGAGTCCGGCGCGGCGCCGAGATTCAACCCATCGTCATCGGGGAGAACATTGGCCACCACCAGATCGACCGGCTGCGCCGCAAACTCGTACGGATCAAGTCTCGTCGTTGCCCGCAAATGACAGCCGGCGTCTCGCAGATTGGTCGCCACGGTCGCCAGATCGGCATTGAACCTACCCACGAGGAGGACGCGGAGGCCGTCCAGAGAATGGGTCTTCACCCCGACCCTCGCCAGGCACTCGGTCAAATCGTCTCGGGTCTGAGGCTTCACCAGATAATCCATCGCGCCGAGGTAGAGGGCTCGATTGGGCTCCGGGACGACCGAAAATACGATCACCGGGACATTCACGATCGCCGGATGATTCTTGACGCGCTTCACCATTGCCCAGCCTTCGTCGATCTGCGGAGTCTGGAGGTCGAGAATGATCGCCACCGGGCGCAGCTCGCCGGCGAGTTGAAGACCGGATTCCGAGCTGGCGGCGACCGCCACCGCGAATCCAAGCGCCCGGATGTGCCTGGCGAGCAATTCACACGCTCCCGCATCGTTGCCCACCACGAGGATCAAATCCTCCGCAATGGCCTCCAATTCGACCGGGAAATCCGCCAGGGCGGCGGTGCGCAAGGGAAGGGTGACCTGGAACGAGCTCCCTTTTCCCACCTCGCTGCGCACCGAGATGCTACCGCCGTGCAGCTCCACCAATGACTTGGTGAGCGCCAGACCCAGACCCGTCCCTTCATGCTCTCCCCCCGCGCGATTCCCGATCTGCTCAAAGGGCTGGAACAATCGAGAGAGCTGATCGGCGGGGATCCCGATTCCGGTGTCGTCCACCGAGAGATGGAGCTGGCTGGCCTCGAGGTGAACCGTGAGTCCAACCACCCCGCCCTCGGGGGTAAATTTGATCCCATTCGCTAATAGATTATACAGCACCTGTTTCATCCGGATTGGATCAATGAAAACATCCGGCAAATCCTCAGGAAGTGAGAGCTTCAGAGTCAGGCGCTTCTTCCTCGCCAGCGATTGCAGAATCCGGTCGACCGATTCGGTCACCTGGGCGAGCGAGGTCCACTCGCGGACCAGCTCCATTCTGCCGGCCTCGACCTTGGAGATGTCCAGGACGTCGTTGACCAGGCTGAGCAGATGTTGGCCGCTGGCGAGAATGTTTTGGACATATTCCTTCTGGCGCGATGACAAGGGTCCAAACAACTCCTGCTCGAGGAGCTCGGAGAATCCGATCACCGCGTTGAGCGGTGTTCGGAGCTCGTGAGACATGTTCGCCAGGAATTTCGATTTGAACTGGTTCGCCTGCTGAGCGAGTGCGGTTTGCTCCTCGAGCTGCAAGCTCTTCCTCTGCTCCTTTTCCAACCGTTTCCGCTCGGTGATGTCGAGGACGAAGTTGATCCGCTGCAGCGGATCGAGCATCGCCATTCCGGTCAAAACGGGGACGCGGCTGCCGTCCTTGCGGAGAAACTCCTTCTCCCAGAAAGGGGCGCTTCCCTTTGTCTTCAGCTGCTCGAGGACGAGCTCGTCGACCTGCCACCATTCGGTCGGGGTGAGCTGCGACAGCTTGACGTTGGCGAGCAGCTCGCCGCGCGAATATCCCAACATCTTGCGAACGGGTTCATTCGCATCTTGAATGGCACCCGACACATCGCAGATGAGAATTCCAATCACGCCACATTCCGCAAGCCGGGTAAAAAGCATCTCGCTGCGCCGCAGCTCCTCTTCTGATTCTTTACGATCGGTAATGTCCATCACCGCGCCGACCATGCGCAGCGGTTTGCCGGTCGGATCGCGTTCCACTACCGCTTCCTCGTGGACCCAGCGGGCGCTCCCGTCCCGAAGAACGACCCGGTGGTCGAGATGATAGGCAGCTTCGCCCCGGATGGCCTGTTGCCTTGCCTCGGACACCCTGTCCCGGTCCTCGGGATGAGTGAACGAGAAGAAGGCTTCTGGATTCCCATCGTAGGCGTCTGGTTTCAGACCGAGAATGCGATAGGTCTCTTTCGACCAGTGCATCGGTTGGCTGCCGTCAAGCGTATAGACCCAGCTTCCCAGGCGAGCGATTTCCTGCGCCCGCTCGAGGTATCTCTGCGTCTTCCGGAGTGCTGCCTCGACGTCATTTCGCTCCGCTCGGATGAGCACCCCTTTGAGCTCACGTCGAATCACTTCCCCCAGCCGGGCGAGATTTCCTTTGATCAGATAATCGCTCGCGCCGGCCCTGAGCATCTCTACCGCGCCTTCTTCACCGGCCGTTTCGGACAGCACGATGAACGGAAGGTCCTGGCCACTCTCCTGCACTTCCCGAAGGGCGGCAGCAGCGGAAAGCCCGGGGAGATTGTCGTCGCTGAGGATCACCGTGGGCTTGAACCCCTTGAGCGCATCCCGCAGCTGCACGATCGTCTCTACCTGAAGCCACTCAACGTCAAAGTCGGCCCGCCGCAGCTCGAGCTTCAGCTTGGCAACGTCATCAGGCGAATCCTCGACCAACAAGATCCTCAGCGGCACGGTCAATCAGGGAGCACCTTTCCAATGCGAAGTCCGGGACGAATCAAATCCCCGCGCATCGCGCATAGTCAACGAGACGGATCTTTCCACCACTGGTATAGCCGCCGCTGACGCAGGAGGTTGAATTCCTCCAAAAAAGCTATCGCCAGATCAGCGGGGGGGTACCACTGGAGAGGACAACGAAGCTTGTTCCGACTCCGCGAGCCGCGTGTGAGCCGGATGTTTTCTACTTTCCGAGTGCTACGCTTCAGGCATCAAACGCCCTCTGGAAAACGAGTGAAGACGAACCCTCGCGTCCTCATCGTCGACGATAATCTGATGAATCGGAAGCTGCTCTCGGCGGTATTCGAGTCGCAGGGTTTTACGGTCGGTTTGGCAGAAGACGGAGAGAAGGCGCTCGCCGCACTGGTGGCCGAACCTCCTTCCGCGGTGGTGCTGGATCTCCAGATGCCGGGCTTGAGCGGGACTGACACGCTCGAGCGAATCAAGAGCTTGTCCCCCCACTTGCCGGTGATCATGCTGACCTCCCACGCCGACGTCCCCGCGGCGGTCGAATCGATCAAGCGGGGCGCGTACGATTTCCTGAGCCGTCCGCTGAACAATGACAAGCTGGTGTTGACGGTGCGGCGAGCGCTCGAGCACCATCAGTTGCTCGGGGAGGTCGAGGGGCTGAAACGGCAGCTCGATTCGGTCGGCTCGCTCGCCAGATTCGCCACCTCCAGCCCGGAGATTCAGCAGATCGTCAGCCAAATCCAGCTGGTGAGCGATTCGAATGTCACCGTGCTCATCCAGGGGGAAACGGGGACCGGCAAGGAGCTGGTCGCGAGGTCGATTCATCAGCAGGGCAGCCGTGCGAAGAAACCATTCGTGGCGATCGACTGCGGCGCAATCCCAGACAACTTGCTCGAGTCGGAGCTCTTTGGACACGAGAAGGGCGCCTTCACCGGTGCGGAGCGGCGAAAGGAAGGTCACTTCCAACTCGCCCAGGGCGGTAGCCTGTTCCTCGACGAAGTCGCCAACCTCTCGCCTTCGATGCAGGCCAAGCTGTTGCGCGTTGTTCAGGAGCGGCAGCTACAACCACTCGGGAGCGCGCGCAGCGTTCCGCTGGATGTTCGCTTCATCGCCGCCACCAACGATTCGCTGGAGGACCAGGTAACGGCGGGACGGTTTCGACACGACCTGTTTTATCGATTGGCGGAGTTCACCATTCTGGTGCCCCCGCTGAGGGAGAGGAAGGAAGACGTCCTCCCCCTGGCGAAGCGCTTTCAGGAAGAAGCGAGCATCGAGCTGCATCGGAACGTGTGCGGGATATCCGAACCGGCGATTGAGATCCTGATGCGACATTCCTGGCCGGGAAACGTCCGCCAGCTTCGCAATGTGATTCGACAAGCGGTTCTGCAGACCGCCGGGCCAATGATCGAGGCGAAAGACATCCAGCCGCAGATCAGAACGCATCCTGCGCGCGCGACTCCAGCCTCCATTCCCGCGCCTTCGAGCGCTTCCCTCAAGGAGGTCGCGGACCATGCGGCGGTTGCGGCGGAGAAGCAGGCCATCCTCGAGGCACTCCAGGCAACTCATGGGAACAAGAGCCAGGCAGCTCGATTGCTCAAGGTGGACTACAAAACGCTACACGTGAAAATCAAGCGTTATCATCTCCAGACGAACACTGCCTCGCATCCCTCGGTGAAGAACGGCGGATGATCGCCACCCTTCGTCTGGGCAAGCTGATTTGAATCACGCACTGGAAGCGGCGCCATGGCGCTGCCTCCAGGGTTCACGGTTCGACCAGGCACCGGCGGGCAGGTGTCCCACGACCCACTGCCGCGGAAAGGCCTCTTCTTCGGAATCGGCTTTCATCCGGCGGCTTTGCGCGGCCCGGTGAGAGGCGCCGAAAACGGAGCGGTGCCTCGAGCGGTTGGCACCGCTTTGGCATTTGAGACAGTCGGATACCAGGATTTCAGCGCACAAACGCGCATCACCTCGGAAGCCGACGATGACCAAGAACGCCGAACGAAGCATCATGTTGGTCGATGACGAAGAGAACATCTGTCGGTCTCTCAGGCGGACCTTGAAGCAAGAGGGTTACCGCGTCGCCATTGCCAGTGAACCGGCAGAAGCTCTTGAGCTGCTCAAGCAGTCGCCAGCGGACATGGTGATTTCGGATCACCTGATGCCGAACATGACCGGCCTGGAGCTGCTAAAGATCGTTCGCACCCGCTATCCCGACTGCGTCCGGATCATGTTGACCGGACACGCAGACATGCAGACGGCGATCAAGGCGATCAATCAAGGGGAGATCTATCGCTTCCTCACCAAACCCTGGGACAACACGGAATTGAAGGTGACCATCCACCTCGCGTTCGAAGAGTTGGATCTCGCGCGGGAGAACCGCCGAATCCTCGCGGCGGCCCGGCGCCAGTACGATCTGCTCCAGCTCTCGAAACATCCCGGAATCTCGAACGTGGCCAGAGACTCCACGGGTGCGATCCTGATTGAGGACGACGTCGCGGTAACTCCGACGGAGGTCCTGTGAAGCGACGGCGCCGTCCGGCGACCAGCAGGGCCGAGCTGACCAATCGTTTCGCCCAGTCGATCGCGAGGCAGCTTGATCTTCCCCTGGTATTCGAGGAGGCGATCGCCCGGACCGCCGAGCTGTGTAACGCCGATGGCTCAAGCCTTATCCTGGTGGATCAAAAGACCGGGGAGCTGCGGTTTGAAATGCTCAGTGGCGAGAAGTCCAAGCCTTTGCGGGAAATGCGGCTTAAAGCCGGACAGGGCGTTGCCGGCCAGGTGGCGCTCGAGGCGAGGTCTCAGCTGATATTGAATGCGCGCGACGCCCCGGCGTTCGATCCCAGGGGCGACGAGGTGAGCGGATTCAAGACCGGATCGATCATCGCCGTTCCTCTCATCAATGGCGGGGACGTGGTCGGCGTGCTCCAGGCGGTCCGTC
>WNFG01001168.1_pt1 | contig 22189 bp, 21 predicted proteins | sample 5400431 | NCBI WGS metagenome assembly WNFG01 (sample SAMN13153346, study PRJNA577476) | soil metagenome | isolation source: 120 cm saprolite under Douglas fir tree site 2 hole 3 replicate 2 | place: USA:California | collected 2015-04-18 | reverse complement strand
ATGAGCTGCTGGTCAATCATACGCGGTGCGCAGGTGTCCGCCCGCGGCCCGGAAACATTGTTTATCCGATCACCGGATCGATCGGGGTTGGGCGGGCCGTTCGAACCTTCATCGATATTGTCGAGCAAGGAGGCAAGTTGGGGAGCGTCGAGAAGGACAGTTTCGTCGATACGCTGAAGTTCACGACCGAGATCACGGGCGGCGTCAATGCTTCGATCGCGCTGGAGCCCGTGCCGAACTCGTTCCGGATCGTGTCGGCGTCGGCCGGCCTCAGCGGCTCGCGTAAAGACGTTCACAAATTGATCCTCAGCCTGGCGTTTCCACACCCTCAGGATCCCCCTGCGTCACTGGCGCACACCGGCGTCAAGTTCGAGCACGCGCCATTTCAGCGGCCGCCGCAGTGGCGCGCGCGTTATAACCTCTGCGTTCAGGATGGCCGCCAGCGCGAGGACGCCGTCAAGCTGGTGCGCCTCGAGCCGCCCGAGGTCTATTGCATCACGTTCGCAGATGCTCTTGAGCCGATACCGGGCCAGTCGGCGGGTGTGGTGCGGCTGCCTTCAGGTCCCAATCAACCACCTCTCGCAGCTCGGCGAGTGAATGTGCGTCCAAACCGGCAGCAGCAATAATCTGGATGAGGCGGAGCAAAGCGGCGGAGACGCGATCTGCCGCTTGAAGGTTCGGGGCGCGACCGGCTCGGCAAAGGTAAGCGCGACCACAAGAGTCAACTGTGTAAGGGGGGCAACTATGCGTAGGGTCAAATGGCTCAGTTGTTTGTGGGCGGCGGGGCTCGCAGGATGCTCGTTATATCCCATTCCTGACGACGTGGCCTCAGTTCGCACGGAGGACATTGTTCGGCATGCGCGTTGTGAGATCAGATCCGAGATCATCGGCTATTTGATCGAACGCCAGGTTCTCGCTCCCTCGGCAACCGATAAGGAGATTGCCGCAGTCGTCAAGGACATCAAAAAGACCAAGAACAGCTTCCTGGCTTTGCTCATGAGCGTTGGGGCTGCTTATAGCTTCGACTTCAACATTTTAGAACACAACAAGACCCATGGAATGGCGGGGTTCTCGCTACCCACTATATTGCCGAACGGGCTGAGTGGTGACGGCAATGCAACGCTCGACCTGATGCGCTCAGGGGTACGACATTTCGAGACCGGAGACGTTTGGGATGAGCTGCTGACCAATGATACGCGCTGCGCAGGTGTCCGGCCGCGGCCCGGAAACATTGTTTATCCGGTTGGCGGATCGATCGGGGTCGGCCGGGCCATTCGAACCTACATCGATATTGTCGAGCAGGGAGGCGGCGAGTTGGGGATGGTGACGGTGGCGGGCGCCAAGAACAGTTTCGTCGACACGCTGACTTTCACGACCATCGTCAGCGCCGGCGCCACAGCTACGCTCACGCTGGCGCCCGTGCCGCACTCGTTCCGGATCGTGTCGGCGGAAGCCGACGTCATGGGCTCGCGGACAGACACGCACACGTTGATCCTCAGCTTGGCGTTTCCACACCCGCTGGATCCCCCTGCGTCACTGGCGCCCACCGGGGTCAAGTTCGAGCACGCGCCATTCCAGCGGCCGCCGCAGTGGCGCGCGCGCTATAATCTTTGTGTTCAGGATGGGCGGCAACGGGAGAACGCTGTCAAGCTAGTGCGCCTCGAGGCGCCAGAGGTCTATTGCATCACGTTCGCAGATGCCTATGAGCCGAGACCGGGCCAGTCGGCGGCCGTGGTGCGGCAGCCTTCAGCTCCAAATCAGCCACCTGCCGCGGCTCCGAGAGGGAATGTGCGTCCGAACCGGCAGTAATAATCTGCTCCTCACGCCGGGCAAAGCGGGCGGATACGCGATCTGCCGCCCGCAGGGGATGAAAACATGCGGCGGGCTCTCGAAAGTGAAGTGAACTCCGCCGCTGGCCATGGAAGGTGCCGCCTGTTCGCCGCATCGGCAGCAGCCGTCGCGCGTCTTCGATTGAAGAGCCTCATGCCGTGTAATTGCTAACTGTTTCTGTGTTGCGATTTGGTCCCGAAGTTGCGGCAGTCAAGATTGCGGCTCACCACCTGAATAAACGCGGAGGCGTGCTGATCGGCGATGTGGTGGGCCTTGGTAAGACGCTAATGGCCACAGCGCTAGCCAAGATATAGCGCCGGCCCCGAATCTTTGAACAGAATTTCCGCGTCGATAAGTGGAACGTCTGCCGGGGCTATGCTGCCGCGCGGAGCGGCAGGTTGGTGAAGTAGGCCTGATTGGGCGTGGAGCCGGCAACGCCGGGTCTGCAGGCGGGCCGGAAGGATTTTCATCAAGTTGTCATCGCGATGGTCGGCCCTGCGAGAACGACCGGCAGCGCGCGCAGAAGCAGCGTCGGCACCAGCGCCGTCGATCTCTCGATTTCCAGCAACGCTATTATGTCCACGACGTCGCATCAAATGCAGGCCACGGCCAAGCAGAGGGCGTTAATTGAGCTGGATCGTCAGCGAATGCTGGCGTTACAGCAACAAAGTCCAAACCTGTTTGTCGGGCCTTAGCCCGAGATTATGCCTCAGGCGTAAAAATTTCCGCAGCGGCAGTGGCCCGATGGCATCGCCGAGTTGCGCGGGCCGCGATCGCTACATCGAGGGCGGCCTGCCTAACCTGGTCAAGATGCTGGCGCTCAATTGACGCAGGAGCATCTCAGGTCCGCACGCGCTTGATGATCGGCAAGCCGTCGGGATGGGTTCCGGTGATCGCGTATTTGTACCGCAGAGGCAGCTTGCCGTCGGCGTCGTAGTGGCCGGCTTCGCCGCGTTCGATGACGCCCCGGATGAAACTCTGGGTCGCGGCATCCCGTGGGGCGACATCGGTCTGCTGCTCCACGCCGGACGGGCGGGGCTTGGTCTGGTCTGAATCCGTCGCCGTGGGGCCGCGGCCTGGCTTGGTCATGAAAGCCCTGCATCCTGCTGCGCCGCGTCTCGCCGCTGGCACCGGAGCGCATCCCTTGCACGTGAAGCGGAACGCGCTGCGCATTCGATCTCGGATTGCCATGTCCTGCGGAAGAACGATGTCGGTTCTTCCGCAGGATGCGCCCGCATTATACGGCGTGCAGGCCGCAATCGCAAAGGCGCCGCACCAACATCAAGGTGCCGCCCTCGCGCACGATCTTGTGGGTGTGGAAGGCATAGGGACGCGCCACGCGTGCCGCCATGGTGGAAAGATGCCCGCCGAGGTCGATCTTGCCTCTGCGGAACAGATCATCCGCGAAGGCGCGTGCCGCGGTCTCGGAGCTGGTCGCCACTGCCGCGCGGCGATCCGACCCGATGCTTGCGACCGAGTACCGTCGCGGTTGCGAGGCCGAATGCACGACAAGAGCGCTCGCCGCGAGCCCGTAGTGCCGTGCGTCGATGGCAATCTTGTCCAGCGGCGACGCCGAGCTCGCAACCGCCGCATAGAACCCGCCCGTTGCCGCGTGAAGTCCGTCGACGACGGCCACGGTATCGAAGGACAGGATGCCGCGCGAGATGAAACTTTGTCGGAGCGCATCGGCATCGGACGGGCGGCCGAATTGCCCACTGGCCTCGATCATTCCGGCGGCCACCTGGGCGAAGAAATTCGGCACGACTGCAGCCGACCGAATGCCTCCGATCAGGATCTTTCCCATGTCGATGCTGAGCTCAAGTAACTCGCCTTCCGACGGCGCCGCCGGATCGACGGCGCGCTGCGTCAGCATGCCGGCGAGCGCGGTCAGGAAGGCGCCGGTGAACACCCGCGAGAACATGTGCGGCTCGGACGACAGCTGCGATGCCGGTGCGAGCGACGGCAAGGTCACCGGATCCTGGTAGATGAACGAGTTGGCGGCGTTGCGGAGCGAGTCGCTGTCGACAAGCTCGGGGTGCGATACGCGGATGGCGGCGCCGAGCTGCTCCGCGAGACGCGATAGTCGGGAGTTTCGTGCCAGCCGGCCGCCGGTCTCAGCAAGCACCGCGGTCCGGAGGCTCGGGATTTGCAGCGCGCTCAGAATGGCGCTCATGTCCCCGAACGATTCGTGAAATGCCGCTGCCTCATGGCTCATCACGTCCCACAGCTGCGGCTGGACCGAATCGAGGATCGCATGCCCGAGCTCGTGACAGACCACGTCGGGGCTTTCGGCCGAAAATACGATCTTGTTGAGGCCGGGACCGTGGAAGAACCGCAGGGCCTCACGGTCGTAGAACGCGTTGAGATCCTCACCCTCATCCAACGCGATCAGCAATCTCGAGCCGACGTCGGCCTGCCAGCGCTCGACCGGCATCTTGGGCGCCCAGTAGTTGGCTGCGCGGCCCAATGCCTCGGCGGTCGCCCAATAGCGGAACCGCGGCGTGCCGGCCTGATACTGGTCGGCAGCCGGACCGGGCGGCATGCGGAAGAGCAGCGGGCCCGCGGCAAGATCCGGGGCCAGTACCGTGCGCGGCTGCGCGCCGCTTTCAGGATCATCCTCCCAGGCCAGGATGTTGCGCGTTGCGTGCACCGCAACGGCGCCACCCGGCGCCATGCCACCCGGCGATGCGTCGAAGCGCAGCTCGCTCGGCGCATCGAGATCGCCGGCGGAGACCGCGCGGCCATCCAGGCCCCAGTTGGAGATCTCGTAGCGCGCCGAATGGACGACGCCGGAGCCGGTCGCGATCTCCGACTTGCGCGAGAACACGTCCGCCCGCCATCTCGCGGCGCTGGCGTCGCGGACCTCCTCGGCGATGATCATCCGTTTCTCCTGGCGGTCGGTCACGCCGGCGATGCGGCGGCGGATCGCCTCGTCGGTGCTGGGCTTGACGCCGCCGTTCTGCACGGCAATGTCGTAGGCAAGGGCCGCGTCCTGCGCGTCGGCAAGATCGTATCTGGCGAAGATCTCCTTGGCCTTCGACCAGTAGACATCGAATGCGCGTGCGAGCTGCAGTCGCTTCACCGTCGGCTCGGAGCCGAACCGCTCGAAGGCCTGCCGCCACTGCTCCTGCAGATTGTACATCCGGGTGCCGGTCGAGATCGACGTCCCGAAGGCGACGCGGTCCGCCGCCGAGGCGGCGCCGAGACCTGCCTCCAGTGCGGTGCTGAGATCGCCGAAGCATCGCGTCAGGATCGCAGGATCGGCTCGTTTGGCGTCAGCCACCAGCCGGCCCAGCTCGCCGTCCTTGGCGGTGAATCCGATGATACCGAAAGTCACGCCAGCACCGTCGAAATTACCGACCGCGCCCTTGAATCCCGTCCCCTCGAAGCTTGCGGTCGACTGAAGGCAGAGATCGAACAGGCTTGGCGGGTTGCCGCCCGTCAGCGTCGACCATTGGCCGGCGGTGATGCCGTCGGATTGCGGCTGGCCCTGCGACGCCTGCCAGGCATTAAGCGCCTCCAGCGTTCGCCCGCCAAAATCGCCGTCGACCGAGATGGTGCTGCCAGCCGCGACCAGAGCGAGTTGCAGAGCTTCGACGACCGGGCCGTGCACGCGCTGGATTCCCGGACGTGCCTTGCCGACGATGAGCTGTCCGAACGCAACCGCGGCCACCGGACCGGAAGGCACCCCCATGTGGGCGGGGTCGGCGACGCCGACCTTCTGCTTGAGATCCTCGATGACGCAAATGTAGGGATTGCTGTCGCGCTGTTGCACCAGCCCGTCATCGCTAAGCGGGACCAGCTTGCGGCGCACCGAGTCGCTTTCATTGCCGCCGATCGTGACCGCGAATTGCGACCCGTCGGGATTGGTGATGAGGTCCACCACAACGGCGCTGTGCGAGTTGTAGTCGCTTCTCCGGCGCGCCTCACCGTAATCGATCGTCCCGCCCCCACGGTTGTTCTGAATGATGTCGCCCGGCTGCGGGGCGTGCTCCTCGATACGGCGGGCTCGAAATACGCCCGTTCCGTTGTCCGCGTTGGCGATCGCCTGCTTGACGAAGACCGCGTGGGCCACGCTGAATTTAAATTCGGCCGCGGTGGCACCCGCGGCCTTGACGCAGAAGGACACGAACGTTGCCGACCACGGAAACTCCGAGATGTTCTGAGGCGGCGGGACGCCGATCGCGCGGCAATAGTCGTCGATGTGCGACCGCAGCGGTTCCTCGTTTTCGTCAAGCTCGTGGAAGTTCTGGAACTCGTCCTTGGCGACCTGGATCAGCTTCATGACATAGGGTGATGGCTGTGACATATTGGACACTCCTCCCCTGTTCTCGCCCAAACGGGAAGCCGTGATATGTGAGGTCATGAGTGCGCGGTGATCCGCTTGGGCGACCTGAATGTTTCTGCACCGTGTGCGTAACGAGTTTAGTTTTCGTGACAAGGAGAATACGTGATGTACCTCACACATCGCGCAGACAATTGATTTGATCAGGCCCCGGATACTATGATCTTTATGGGCGATCAGCTGAGCCTACCTACGCTCCCCCACCGCGGCGGCGATGAAATGGTGGCGCGACTCGGGCAACGGCTCGCCCCGCGGCTCATAGACATGGCGGGCGAGAAAGAAGCCCGTCAGGGCAAATCCGTCCCTCAGCTCGGCAGCCGACGGCGCCCCTGATTGCGCCTCTGATTGCGTCCCTTGGGCGTCGGCGCCCAGAAAGGCCGGAAGCGCCAAGAGCTTGTCACGCCACGGCTCGCCGGCTTCCCGCGACACCGCCCGGCCGCTCTTTGGCGATACATAGACGAGTTCCGCTGTCGCGCCGGTGGCGGCGCACGAATCGAGGTCGAGGCCAAAACCGAGTTCTGCCAGCAGCTGGAGCTCGAACCGCGCCACCAGCTCGGCAGCGAGCGACGGGTCGCGGAGATGCGCGATCGTGTGCTCAAGGAGATCGAACACCGACTGGTGCGGATCGCGCTCCGGCAGCAACCGGCACAGCGCCGCAAGATGATTGAGGCCATAAAGGGCGTGCGCGATCGACAAGTAAGATGCCGCGCGCAGATCGAGCCCCTCGATGACATAATAGCCGAGATGTTCGTCAAGCCGCGCCCGCCACATGGCGCTCACCAGGTTGCCGACCTGCAACACCGGCTTGTGGCGGGTGCCGGAGCCGCCGCGCACAAGACCGAGATGACGCCCATGTTCCTGCGTCATCAGCTCAACAACGGCACTCGTCTCGCCATGGCGGCGGGTGCCGAGCACCACACCGATATCGGCCCATTGCACGGGTAGTGTCCTCGCAACAACTGACGATGAGTTTAAGATGGGGTTAAGTATAGCGGCTCGGCAAGGATTCGTTCTTACGGCGACCCGGCAGAATAGCTTCGCTGATCCTGCGCGGTCCAAGCCGCGTCCGCCAACATTGCCTGCTGTAGGGGCGACCCTTGTGGTCGCCCGGTTTGCGCGCCACGTCTGTCGGCAACAGGGCGATCACAAGGGTCGCCCCTACGTCTTTCACGATCCTCCGATCCCTTCAGATTGGCTGAAGGGTGCGCCCAGAGCGACAATGTCCGCACCTTCGACGGCGTAGCGCGCGAACAGGAAATCTCGAATCGTGGCCACGCGGTCGTCCGTCCATTCAAGAAGAATGAAGTATGTCGGCGGTCCTGCGGGATCGTTGGGATCGAACATGAGGATCGCCGGTCGACGGTCCACCAGTCCGGGAACGCAGTGCCAGTGGGTTGCCTCCGCGTAGCCGCGAAAGTATCGGCCCACGTCGCTGCGGCCCTTGAGGCGAAGCCGGTTGACGAGGTCGAGGCGAACGTCCTCGGCCAGCATGTCGCGGACGGAGTCGAAATCGCGGGCATTGAACCTGTCGATGTAGGCCATCAGGCGGGCCCGCTCGGGCTCGGCCAAGACGGGCAGCGGACGATCGTCGGGTTCATGTGCGAGCTCGCGTAAGCGCAGGCGACCGCGTTGCAATGCGCCTCGAACAGCGAGAATGCCTGTGCTTGTGATATCGCAAATCTCCTCGACGGAATAACCGAGCACGTCGCGCAGGATGACGGCGCTGCGCTGCCTCACTGGCAGACGCATGAAGGTACGCAAGCTCGCGGCAGCTATCTGACGGTCATGCACCGCGTCGGTGGGGGCGGCGATCATGTCCAAGTCCTCCTCGGCATGCGTCGCCACGTGCCGTGCGCGGCGGCGCAGATAGTCGATCGCCGCATTGTGCGCGACGCGGAACAGCCATCCGTCGGGATTGGTCGGCAGCAGCGTCTGCGGCGACGCCTCGACCGCCTTGAGCAGCGCTTCCTGCAGCACGTCCTCGCCGTCGATGACCGAACCCGTCATGCGGGCGCAATATCGATGCAACTGCGGCCTCAGCTTCTCGATCAGCCGCTCAAAGGCCGCCGTGTCTTGGGCCGCCGTGCCTTGGGCGGCCGTGTCTTTTGCCGCCGTATCTTGGGTCGGTGGGGCGCCGTTGCCTTCAGCCATACTCACGTCTTTCATGTCTTCGCAGCGCGTGCAATGTTGCAGGGGATCAGGGCCGATGTCGGCTTCGGGAGCGTCGCCGGCAACCAAATCCCGGCGATCGCGCCGGCGAGGGAAAGGGAAGCCGCCACGCCAATCGCGGCGGTAAATCCATGGCTGAACGCCTGTGCTGTCGCGTGCCCCCCCACATGGGCGAAGGCCGCCACGGCCAGCGCGATGCCAAACGCGCCGCCGAACTGACGGATCATGCTCAGCGCGCCTGACGCCTTGCCGATGTCTTGCGGCCTTGCTGCGCTCACGACGGTCTTTTGCACCACCGGCGTGGATATCGCAAAGCCAGCGCCGGCGGCGATCATCGGCGCGACCATCGCCGCATAGGCCAAACCGGATTGGGCGATAAGCGCGAGCCATGCCAAGCCGAGGGCTTGCACCGCCAGGCCGACGACGACCACGGCCCGCTCGCCAAACTGTTCGGCGAGCGTGCCGGCCGTCGGCGCAACGAGCGCGATGGTAACGCCCCACGGCAGCAACCGCAGTCCGGCGGCGAGGGCATCCTGGCCAAGCGTGACCTCAAGAAACTGCGCCATGAAGAAGATCGCCCCCATCAGCGCGGCGTTGAGCAGGAACATCGCAGCGTTGCCGGCCGCGAAGGCGCGCAGGCGAAAGAGACGCATCGGCATCATTGGCTCGCTGCGGCGCAGCTCCCACGCAAGCTCCGCGCAACGCAGCTCCCACGCCACGAAAGCCGCCACAAGCCCTGCCCCAAGGGCAAGCGAGAGGACGATTTCCGGGCTGTTCCAACCGACCTGATTGGCGCGAACAAGCCCCCACACCAGACCCAAGGCAGCGCCGGTGACGAGCAACAGGCCAAGCGTATCGACTTGCGCTCGTGGTCCACAGCTTTCGCGCATGCGACTGAGCGTCAGCACCACGGTGAGCAACCCGATCGGGACGTTGAGCCAGAAAATCCACTGCCACGCTAGGCCTTGCGTGACGGCGCCGCCGGCGACCGGTCCGAGCACGGTCGAGAGCGCGGTGACGCTGCTATAGATGCCAAGCGCCCGGCCCCGCTGCTCCGGCGGGAAGGCGGCACTCACCAGCGCGAGGGCGAGCGGCATGATCATCGCAGCACCCATGCCTTGCACGGCCCGCGCCGCGATGAGCCAACCGATGCCGGGGGCGAGAGCGCACGCGGCGGACGCAATTACAAACAAGCTCATGCCCGCGGCAAACAGACGGCGCCGACCGAAGCGGTCGCCCATCGCGGAGGCAGTTATCAACAGCACGGCGAAGCTCAGGATGTAGGCATTGGCCGTCCACTCGAGCCCCTCGATGGACGCATCGAACGCCCGCCCGATCTCGGTCAACGCCGTCGACAAGACCAGGGCATCGAGAGCGACCATCAAGGACGCGACGGCCGTGAGCCCGAGCACCCATTTCGCTTCATTGTCTGGCTCATTCATCGCAGACCCCTTGTCATACAGATGACAGATGGCAGATGACGGACGGCAAACGACCCACCTGATCTCTGTCATCTGTCTTCTGTCATCTGGAAGCTCAGGAGGTGTGGACGAAGGCCACGTCGCACGTGACGGTCTCAGCTTTTGACAAAGCCATTATCCGCTGGATGGAGGGCCCGAAATCAGGATTTTGCCGGAAGGCCTCGATGTCACCGGCACTTCTCCATTGTGAATAGCTGATCACCTGGCGGCCATTCTTGCCGGTGAGAGCGCTGGATGAAATGAACCCGGGCATCCTGCTGAAAAACGTTTCGATGCTCTCCGTTAGCGCGGCGACCAGCGCCTGCTGATTTTCAGGCTCGACGTTAAGGATATTGACCAGTGTCGTCACGTTCCTGTCGGCTCGGATTGTCGCTTCCATATGTTGACTCCTGCTTTGACTCGTCGTTGGCACCGCGAGGATGCCAAGCGCGCAACCGGATGCGAGACCTGAGGCCACGAAAGTCCGGCGCGATGCCTTGGTTTTGGACACACGCATGTGCAGTTCTCCGTGGGGAACTCCTCGACGATCGAGCAAACTGCGCTAGGGGAACCCCGCGCTTAAGACGATCGCGGGTGGCCCAATTAAACGGACGTCAGAAATTTTTTTGACCCCCGCGGCGAGCCCGGATGGAGCGAAGCGTAATCCGGGACGGCCTCGCAAACGGCACCGCCCTCCCCGTATTGCGCAACCGAAGGCGGTCGCTCCATACGGGCTACCCGCGCAGCCCCGTTCAATCCCGCGGAAACTCCAACCCAATCTCGCGGTAACGGGCGGGATCGTCGGCCCAGCCTTCACGCACCTTCACGAACAGGAAGAGATGCACCGGCTTCTCGATCAGGCTTGCGATTTCCCTGCGCGCCTCGGCTCCGATCGCCTTGATGGCCTGGCCGCCCTTTCCGAGGGCGATTTTGCGCTGGCTCTCGCGCTCGACGAAGATGGTCTGCTCGATGCGTACCGAACCGTCGCGCAACTCCTTCCACACGTCGGTCTCGACGGTGGAACGGTATGGCAGTTCCTGGTGAAGCCGCAGATAAATTTTCTCCCGCGTTATTTCCGCAGCCAGTGCCCGCATCGGCGCATCGGATATCTGGTCTTGCGGATAGTGCCAGGGTCCCGGCGGCACATGAGCGGCGAGCCAGCGTTTGACCTCGGCGACGCCGTTGCCGCTTTGCGCCGACACCATGAAGGTCGCGGCGAATGTGATGCGTTCGTTCGCCTCCCGGGCGAGGCCGAGGAGGCTCGGCTTCGCCACGAGGTCGACCTTGTTGATGATGAGAATTTTGGTTGCCGCGATATCTGCGAGTTTTGCCCCGATGGCCATGGTCTCGTCATCGAGCCCGCGCTTGGCATCGACAATCAGCGCGACGACGTCGGCGTCGTGGGCGCCGCTCCATGCCACGGCCACCATGGCACGGTCGAGCCGGCGGCGCGGTGCAAAGATGCCGGGCGTGTCGACGAAAATCAGTTGGGCGGTGCCTTCGATCGCTATGCCGCGGATGCTCGCCCGCGTGGTCTGCACCTTGTGAGTGACGATGGTAACCTTGCTGCCCACCATCGCGTTGACGAGAGTCGACTTCCCGACATTTGGGGCGCCGATGATGGCGACGAAACCGCAACGCTGCGAACCAGTATCGTGCGGCGCCTCGTTGGAAGTCCCGTCCATTTCAACCGGTTGCTTCCACTTGGATGCCCGTCTCGCTCCCTCCTTCGACGCCCTCTTGGACGCCCTCGCGAGCCAACATGGCAGCGGCGGCGGCCTGTTCGGCGGCGCGCTTCGAGCGCCCCACGCCCTCGGCAGGGGTGTATTCAGCGAGGTCCACGGCGACCAGGAATTCCGGGTCGTGGTGCGGGCCGGTGCGGGCGATCTCGCGATAGGAGGGCGTCGGCAATCCCCGCGCCTGCGCCCATTCCTGCAGCACGGTCTTGGGATCGCGCAACGGGCGCGCCGGCGTCCGCAGGCGTTCCCCCCATAGCTGCTCAACCAGGGCGGCTGCGGCCCCGTAGCCGCCATCGAGGAACACCGCTCCCACCAAGGCTTCGCACACGTCGGCGAGGATTGCGGTGCGCTGGCGGCCCCCGGCATTGGCCTCGGAGGCGCCGAGCCTGATGGCGGCGCCGAGATCGATCTTGCGCGCCACCTCGGCGCAGGCCTCCTTGCGGACGAGGTCGGCGAGCCGGCGCGACAATTCGCCCTCGTCAGCCTTGACGAACGCGCGAAACAACATGTCGGAAACGACCAGACCGAGGACGTGATCGCCGAGAAATTCGAGGCGCTGATAGCTGCCCGACCGGCTCTTGCCGCTCAATGCCGAAATATGCGTGAGCGCGCTCTCGAGCAACGACTTATCGGTAAATTCATAACCGATCCGTGTCTCAAGTTCGCGTCTGCAAGTGACCGTCCTTCGGCTCATCTGACAATCGTGAAGAGCCGGCTCCAACGCACCGACCATGGCCAGCTCCAGATGTGCCAGGCGGGCTCGCCATCGCCGATGGAGAAGAAAATGATCTGTGCCTTGCCGACGAGATTCTCGAACGGCACGTATCCGACCGCCGACAGCACACGGCTGTCAGTCGAATTGTCGCGATTGTCACCCATCATGAAATAATGGCCGGGAGGAACCAGATACTCCTGGGTGTTGTCCAAGAACCCGTTGTCCTGAAGATCGAGCGACTGGTAGGTCACCCCATTCGGCAAAGTTTCCCGCCACCTGCGAACGCGCTCCGAGGTGCCGTTTTCGTCATCGATGAAGTCATCGACACGCTCGCGTTTGACCGCGACGCCGTTAATGTGGAGCACCCCGTCGACCATTTTGATGCGGTCGCCGGGCAGGCCGATCACGCGCTTGATGTAATCGGTGGAATCGTCCTTCGGCAGGCGGAACACCACCACATCGCCACGCTCCGGCATCGAACCGAAAACACGGCCAGGAAACAGCGGCGGCGACAATGGCAGGGAATAGTGACTGTAACCGTAGCTGTATTTCGATACGAACAGATAGTCCCCGATCAGAAGGGTCGCCTTCATGGACCCGGATGGGATATTGAACGGCTGGAACAACAGAGTGCGGATCACCAGTGCGATGAGGAGGGCGTGGAATACGACCCGGCCGCCTTCCGCAAGCCCGCCCTCCCTGCGCTTTCCTTCAGTGGATACGCTCATCGACCTCTCGTCTTTCGAAATTGCTATTGATTTCTCGACCGCTTTGTCGGCGACCTCTTGCGCGCGCCTTCGATCCTGTGCGCCCATAAAGAACCGCCTCCGCCGCCGTTGCGTGTCCCACCGGCTCACAGAGCCAAAATCGCTCACGTTTCAGCAGGTTAGATGCACCAATCCGACCCGTGCTTGCCCCGCCCCCAAATCTATTCGTCCTTTTAGCCGCTTGCCGACCGACGCGCAATCAAATCGGGACGCGCCCCATTACGCTCAGCCATTCCGCAATTGCACGGCCGAAATGACAACAAACGCTTGCGCCATGGGATATTCATCCGTGAGGGCAAGGTCGATATGGGGTTCGCATCCGGCTGGAACAATGGCCCGTAGGCGGCAAAGCGCCGCGCCGGCGAGCTCGATGGTGGGCCGTCCGGACGGCAGATTTACCACTCCGAGGTCACGAAAGAAAATCCCGTCGCGAAATCCGGTTCCGAGCGCCTTGGCGCAGGCTTCCTTGGCGGCAAAGCGTTTGGCGTAGGTTGCGGCCGGGTTGGCGCGGCGTTCGGCGAGTCTTCGCTCGGTCGAGGTGAAAATGCGATCAAGAAAACGGTCGCCATGGCGCGCAATTGTGCGCTCGATGCGACGGATATCGACGAGATCCGTGCCGATGCCGAGAATCACGTGACCGGATCCGAATTGGCCGGCGCCGCGGGAAATCCATCGGGGCGCCCCCGATCGATGGCCGCTCGCATGCGCCGCACAGCCTCCGCGAGGCCGCCCATGATAGCTTCGCCGATGAGAAAGTGCCCGATGTTGAGTTCCACCACCTGGGGCAATCCTGCGACAGTGCCCGCCGTTACGTAGTCCAGTCCATGGCCGGCATGGACTTCGAGGCCCAATTTATGGGCAAGCCTGGCGCCGGCGCGGACGCGGTCGAATTCGGCAGCCGCCCGGTCCGCCTGCCCCTCGGCCAGCACCTCGCACCACGCGCCGGTGTGAATTTCGATGACCGGTACGCGCAGGGCGGCGGCGGCTTCGATCTGCGCTCGCTCGGCTGCGATGAACAGCGATACGCGAATGCCGGCCGCACGGAGCTCCTCGACCAGCGGATAGAACGTGTTGTGCTGGCCGGCGGCATCGAGGCCGCCCTCGGTGGTGCGCTCTTCACGCCGCTCGGGAACGATGCAGGCGGCATGCGGCCGAACCCTGACGGCAATGTCCACCATCTCGCGGGTCGCGGCCATTTCAAGGTTAAGCGGCCGGTCGATGCGCGCCTTGAGGCGCTCGATGTCGTCATCGCGAATGTGGCGACGGTCTTCCCGCAGATGTGCCGTAATGCCGTCGGCGCCGGCCATAACCGCGATCTCGGCCGCCTGGACCGGATCCGGATGCCGGCCGCCCCGCGCATTGCGCACGGTCGCGACGTGATCGACGTTGACGCCGAGACGGAGCTTGGGGAAACCGGTCACCGGATTGCCTCACCCACGCCCTATCCGCTGACCCGTTCCGCCCGCGCGACCACCGGCTTTGCCCGCAGCTGCGCGATGATGGCGGTGAGATGCTTGAGGTCGTAGACTTCGAGATCGATCGTCACCGAGGTGAAATCCGGGGATTGTCGGCTCATGCGGATGTTGTCGATATTGCCGTCATGGTCGGCGATCACCTGGGCAATCTGAGCAAGCGAGCCGGGCTCGTTCACCGATTGCAACGCAATGCGGGCCGGGAACCGATGGGGGACCCCCTCGTCCACATCCCAACGCACATCGAGCCACCGGTCGGGCGCGTCCTCGAACTCCTTCAGCGCGGAAGATTGGATGGGGTAGATGGTAATCCCCTCCCCCGGCGTCATGATGCCGACGATGCGATCACCCGGCACGGCGCCGCCGTTCGGCGCGAAGCGGACCGGCAGGTCGGTGTTGATTCCGCGGATCGGAATGGCGGAGCCCTTGTCCTTGCCGCCTGGCACCTTGAACTTCATGGCTTTGGCCTTAGCAAGGCCGAACCAACCGGGTTCCGCGTTCGGCGCGCCCGTCGCGGTGGCGCGCTCCTCCTTGTAGTCCGGATACATAGCGCGGATCACGTCCGAGGCTTTCATTTCGCCGCGCCCGACCGCCGCAAACACGTCGTCGATTGAGTGACGGGCGAGCCGCGGCAGCGCGCCGATGAGGTTGTCGTCCGAATAGTCGCGTTTGGCGCGCTGGCACATGCGCTCGACGATGCGCCGGCCAAGCTCGGCATACTGGGTACGCACCGCCTGACGGGTGGCGCGGCGCATCGCGGCCCGCGCCTTGCCGGTCGCGACAAGCGATTCCCAGGCGGCCGGCGGAGCGACCTGGGCCTTGGAGGTGAGAATCTCAACCTCGTCGCCGTTCTGCAGTTCGGACGCCAGCGGCGCTATCTTGCCGTTGATCTTGCAACCGACCGCGTGGTTGCCGACGTCGGTATGCACCGCATACGCAAAATCAATCGGCGTAGCGTCGCGCGGCAAGGCGATCAGCTTGCCTTTGGGGGTAAAGCAGAAGACCTGGTCCTGAAAAAGTTCGAGCTTGGTGTGCTCGAGAAACTCCTCCGGGTTGGAGCCCTCCGCGAGCAACGCGATGGTGCGGCGCAGCCACGCATAGGCATTCGATTCCCGAGACAGAAGTTGGGCCGGCGCGCCCGCCGCGTCCTTATAGACCGTATGGGCCGCTATGCCGTATTCGGCGATGTCGTGCATTTCCTCGGTGCGGATCTGCAGCTCGACGCGCTGGTTGCCGGGCCCGATCACGGTGGTATGGATCGAGCGGTAGTCGTTCTGCTTGGGGGTTGAGACATAGTCCTTGAAGCGCCCGGGCACCACCGGCCACGTGGTGTGGACGACCCCAAGCGCCTGGTAGCACTCCGGCATGGTCTTCACCATAACCCGGAAGCCGAAAATGTCGGACAATTGCTCGAAGCCGACCGCCTTGCGCTCCATCTTGCGCCAGATCGAATAGGGACGCTTGCGGCGGCCCTTGACGGCCGCCGCAATGCCGCGCGTGGCGAGCTTGCGGGTGAGTTGCGCCTCGATCTCGGCAATCAGCCCGAGATGGCGCTTCTCCAGCGCCTCCAGGCGCTCGCCAACCACCTTGTGGGCGTCCGGATTGAGTTCGCGAAACGACAAGCTTTCAAGCTCTTCACGCAACTCGTACATGCCGATGCGGCCGGCGAGCGGCGCATAGATATCGAGGGTTTCCTCCGCGATCCGGCGCCGCGCTTCCGGCCTCATGTATTCGATCGTACGCATGTTGTGCAGCCGGTCCGCAAGCTTGACCAGCAGCACGCGTACATCCTCGGCAATGGCCAGCAGCAGCTTGCGCAGGTTCTCGGCCTGCTTGGCCTCCCGGGAAACAAGATCGAGCCTTTTGAGCTTCGTCAGGCCTTCGACCAGCCGGCCGATATCCCTGCCGAACAGCTGATCGATTTCGGCGCGCGTCGCCTCCGTATCCTCGATGGTGTCGTGCAGCAGCGCCGCCGCGATGGTGGCGTCATCGAGCTGGTGCTCCGTGAGGATCGCGGCGACCTCAAGGGGATGGGAGATATACGGGTCCCCGGAAAGCCGCTTCTGCTCGCCATGAGCCTTCATGGCATACACGTAGGCGCGATTAAGCAGGTCCTCGTCCGTATGGGGATTGTATTTGCGCACCCTCTCGACGAGATCATACTGACGAATCAAAGGCTTGGCGCGTTTCGGCGCCGGATCTAGCATGGCAACGACGGTGGGCGCGGCCTTGGGCGTCCCCCTTCGGGATTTCGCCTGGCTTTCCATTCGCGACAGATCGGTCCTTGGCAGATCGGAGGAGGATGCCATCGGGTTGCCTTGCCGCGCAGCAAAATGCGGCGCCGCGCGATAATCCCCAAGATATCATGGCGCATGAATGGTGCAGCAATAGTTTACGGGTAAAATGAATCGGCCCCACACGCTGACATTCGAATGGCACCGCGCATATTTTCGGCGCTAAGATGGTTCGTCGCCGGAGCGGGACGCTTGACGTCCAGGAGATCCATCCTCATGCCGATTGGAACCGCGCATGCCTCGACGCACCGGATGACGGGCGCACAATTCCGGTCTTTCCAGGAGACCCGTCCTGACCATGAACGCTGGGAACTGGTCAAAGGGGTCCCCGTCATGATGGTACCGCCCACAATTGCGCATCAACGGATCGCAGACAATTTGACGCGGCTGCTCAATGACGCCTTGGCCAGGCACGACCCCACGCGGTTTGCGGTCTCAGCCTCGGGTGTCGAACTTGGAGAGGCGGCGCTCGCGCGGATCGGCGAGGACTATCGCCCCGAACCTGACGTCATGGTGATGGATGCGGACTACGAGCCCCGCCAGCGCTTCGTCGATCGCGCCTATGTGGTCGCCGAGATCGTGTCCGACATCGACAATGAGCCGGTGCCGGGAGAGAAGGAGCCGTGGATTGCCATCAAGCGCCGCCTCTACCTTGCCCATCCACCCTGCGAGGCTGTGATCTTGATCGACCCCTATCGTGTTGAAGTGAGAATCGACCTGCGCACTCAGGACGGATGGGCATCCCGCAGGCTTACCAGCCTCGACGAACGGCTGACAATTCCGACCTGCGGGCAATGTCTGGTCGGTGACGTCTACAAGGGAACGCCGCTCAATCGCCAACGGGACCGCCCGTAGGCCGTAGGATGGATTGAGCGGCAGCGAAACCCATTCATAGCCGCACCCGCGCCGATGGGTTTCGCTGCCGCTCAACCCATCCTACAACTCCTACGTAGTCCTACTATTCCTACTCTTCGTCGTCCGGCTCCGCAGGTTCCGGCCGCACCTCCGGAGGGGCCAGGCCCTCAAGACCTTTAAGTAATTCCTCCTCGGTCATGCGATCGGCCGTGATTTCCATATCGTCGGCCTCAACATTGCCGCCGGTCCCCGCGATCAACGGTACCGTTTCGGGCTCGGGCTCATCGACCTCGACATATTTCTGCAGCGAATGAATGAGGTCTTCTTTCAGATCACCCGGCGAGATTGTCGTCTCGGCGATTTCGCGTAATGCAACCACCGGGTTCTTGTCATTATCGCGGTCGATGGTTATCTGCGCTCCGGCGGAGACCATGCGGGCGCGGTGGCTGGCGAGCAGGACGAGTTCGAACCGGTTTTCGACTTTGTCGATGCAGTCCTCGACGGTAACGCGTGCCATAGTGCGGAACTCCAAAAACGTGACGACGTCACGTCATGCAACATTTCTTGCGATTTGCGCGTTTCTATAGTTTACGCCGTTGCGACGCAAGATTAAGTTAGTTGTTATTCGCATGACAGCTGCCTTACATTGGGCTTGGCTAAGCCGCGAACGTCTGTTAGCTGACTTTTATGGCGGATGGGGCCGCCATATTTCCCGCGACGGGGCCACTTGGCAAGCGATTGCGCGTTGCACCCGTTTTCCAAGCTTGAATTCCGTTGCCGCAGCGTTAGCGCCATTTCGGCGCGCTGAGTACGCGCGGGGCTGCGCACGCGGACATATTGAAAGAGATCACCAATGACGGTACCCGGTGAAAAAATGGCGTTGTTCATCGACGGCGCAAATCTCTACGCGACCGCAAAGTCGCTGGGGTTCGATATCGACTACAAACGCCTGCTGCGGGAGTTTCAGTCCCGCGGTTATCTGCTGCGGGCGTTCTATTATACCGCAGTGGTGGAAGATCAGGAGTATTCCTCGATCCGGCCCTTGATCGACTGGCTCGATTACAATGGCTACACGGTCGTCACGAAGGCCACCAAGGAATTCGTCGATCAGACCGGCCGCCGCAAGGTGAAAGGCAACATGGATATCGAGCTTGCCGTCAATGCCATGGAGATTGCGAGCCATATCGACCACATGGTGCTGTTCTCGGGCGACGGCGACTTTCGTTCGCTGGTCGAGGCGGTGCAGCGCAAGGGGGTCCGGGTCACGGTCGCCTCGACGGTGTCGACCCAGCCGCCGATGGTTGCCGACGAACTGCGGCGGCAGGCCGACATTTTCCTTGATATCGCCGAGTTGCAGGCAAAAATCGGCCGCGACCCGAGCGAGCGCACCGATCGTCCGCCCCGCGAGCCCAGGGAACCGCGCCAGCATACCCCGCAATTTCTCCAACGCGGACCGACCGCACCGCGCGCCCCGGTCGGCGCCGGCAATGACGACGAATTCGACGAGGACTGAAACCCACGCCCATGCCGGTCGCCGGCATCCCGCCCGAGCACCTGATCGATGATGAGGTCGGCCGGGATTGCCCGCGTTGCCCGCGGCTTGTTGCGGTTCGACATGCCTTGCGGGAGAAGCAGCCGGCTTGGCACAACGCCCCGGTACCATCGTTCGGGCCGGTGACGGCGCGTTTGCTGATCGTCGGGCTTGCACCGGGTCTGCAAGGCGCGAACCGCACCGGTCGCCCGTTCACGGGCGACTATGCGGGCGATTTGCTATACGCCACCCTCGCGCGCTTCGGCTTCGCCTCGGGCGAATATGCGGCGCGGCCGGACGACGGCCTGCGCCTGGTCGATGCGCGAATCACCAATGCGGTGCGCTGCGTCCCGCCGGAGAACAAGCCGGCCGGTGAAGAGATCAAGCAATGCCGCTATTTCCTCAAGGCAACGATCGCTGAAATGCCCAACCTGGCCGCGATCGTTCTCCTGGGTCGCATCGCCCACGACAGTACCGTGGCGGCGCTCGGCCGCCCCCTTGCGGCCCTGCCGTTCGGCCACGGCACACAACATGCGGCCGACGGGCTCACGCTGTTCGACAGCTATCACTGCTCGCGTTACAACACCAACACCGGCGTGCTGACCCCGGACATGTTCCGCGAGGTCTTTGCGACGGTGCGACGCTATTTGGATGACAGATGACAGAGAACAGATGGTGGATACGACGAGGGCCTTCGCCATCCGGCCGTCTTCCGTCTGACATCTGTCATGCGTCATCCGTCATCTGATACGACATGAATTCCAGGAGCGAGCCGTCGGGATCGCGGAAATAGACGCTGGTGCCCTCCCCCTTGGCGCCCTGGCGCTTCACGGGTCCGAGCTCGATCGCCACCTGGTGGCGGGCGAGATGCGCGATGGCCTCGGCGATCGGGCCTTTCCACTCGAAACAGATGTCGCTGTTGCCGGGCTGCACCGGCAGGCGCGCCACGATCATGCCGCTCATGCCGGGTCCGTGAAGATTGAGCTGGGTATCGTCGAATCGATAGGCAAAAAATTGCCCGCGCGGCACCACTTCGGCGCCCATCACGTCGCGATAGAAGGCATTGGAGCGCTCCCAGTCGGAGACATGGACCACGCAGTGGTCGAGTTTGATGGGAAGGGGCATTGGCCTCCCTCAAGGACGATATAGGGGGCGACCCTTGTGGTCGCCCTGTGCCGGGACGCGACGCACAAACCGGGCGACCACAAGGGTCGCCCCTACAGCAGGCAATGAGCGCGTCTGATCACGCCGTCCATGTCGAGTTCCTGGCCCCGACCGCGGTCTAATGAGTCGACGCCTGCCTGAAGATCGACGCGCAGAGCACGAATCTTTAAGGCATGCTCCAACAGCTCTCGCCCGATCTGTTCCTGATCGGCTTCGGGCAGCGTAGCAACCTGATCCAGGGCTTCTTTGAGTACTTTAATCATAAAATCATTTACCATAGAAATGAGGCCGTGAAGCCGGCGGTTCACCCCTTGAGCCGCATCAATCGCCCGCGCTCGCGATCCCAACTCCGCTTCTTCTCGGTCTCGCGCTTGTCGTGAAGCTTCTTGCCGCGGCCGAGCGCGATGTCGATCTTGGCGCGGCCCTTCTCGTTGAAAAACAGGCGCAGCGGCACGATGGTCATGCCCTCGCGCTCCACTGCGGCGGCAAGCTTGCGAATTTGCCGCTTGTGCAGCAAGAGCTTGCGCGGGCGCTTGGGGGCGTGGTTGAAGCGGCTCGCCTGCAGATATTCCGGGATGTTGGCGTTGATCAGCCAGATCTCACCGTTCTTGGCGTCCGCGTAAGATTCCGCGATAGCGGCGCGGCCGTTGCGCAGCGACTTCACCTCGGTGCCGGTCAGCGCAATGCCGGCCTCGACCACCTCGCCGATCTCATAATTGAACCGCGCCTTGCGGTTGTCGGCGACGATCTTGTGCGGCCGTTCCTTCTTTTCCGCCATTGGGGCTCTCGACATTCTTAGAATGCGGCGCCGAACTCGCCATCGCCCATGTAGAGCGCCAGCCGAAAGAGAACAAGCGCCGATCGCGCACACGGGCCGGCCACGGCGGCAAATTTTAGTATTAATCTAATCTGTACTCGTTCTAAACTATAACCATTCTAAAATAATTCGCGACATCCTTAGTTTGACTAATTCTAGATTGGACATAGTTGTTGACTGCAAAGTATTGCGCAGATTTACGTGGCGGCGTCTCGTCCGCCTCGCCGCAGGGGGCGAGGCTCTTTTTTTGGCAGGGGGGGAGCCGCAATGTCCTTAGATCGCCGCTGCGTTTTGATGCCGACGTTATCTTCCGCGGACCTCGCCTTGCCCGCAGGGGCATGGCGAGCGGCGCTGCTTTCCTCGACGGCGCGGCGCATCTTTGCGGTGTTGACCGCAACGGCGCTCAGCATCGGTCTCGCTCACGCTCAAGATCGGCGCAAGGACCAGGACGCCGCCCCGCCGGGTGACGCTGCGCTGTTGAAGAAGCTGGAGCAGATGGAACAGCGCCTTCGCGTCCTCGAAAGTCAGCTCAAGCAGAGGGACGCCCGGGCAATCGAAGCCGCCCACGGGCAGGCCTCTCCTTCCACAAATCCGCCAGCGAATGCGAAGCCGGCCAAGGATCGCAACGACGCCGAGGAACCCACCCAGCCAAAGCAACCCAAGGAACAAAAGGGCCTGGTCGGCGCAATAAAGCCCGATTGGGCGACACCGGCTGCGCGCGACCTGACCGGCAAGACGGCGCCTGTCAACCCGCCCAACAGCATCATCGGGCTCACCGATTCTCCGGTCACCGGCATGAGCATCGGGGCCTATGGCGAGATGAAATTCGGCCTGCAGCAAAACCCGGCCGCGGGCGGCCAGTGGCAGAACGGGTTCGACGCCCACCGGCTGGTGCTGCTGCCGACCTATCTGATCACGCCCAACATCATCTTCAATGCGGAGATCGAGTTCGAGCACGGCGGCTCCGGCTTCGATCCGGACGACAAGCTGCACGGCACCGCCGAGATCGAGCAGATCTGGATCGACTTCAA
>WNFG01005255.1_pt1 | contig 22193 bp, 17 predicted proteins | sample 5400431 | NCBI WGS metagenome assembly WNFG01 (sample SAMN13153346, study PRJNA577476) | soil metagenome | isolation source: 120 cm saprolite under Douglas fir tree site 2 hole 3 replicate 2 | place: USA:California | collected 2015-04-18 | reverse complement strand
GGTTGCACCGCCGATATCGGTTGCGGTTCAGAGGCCAGAATTGCGGCCACAATGCTGGCATGGCTCTTGCCGCTGAACGCCCGTTTGCCGGTTGCCATTTCATACAGCACCGCGCCCAGCGCGAAGATGTCGCTGCGCGAATCGGCTTCTTTACCCTCAACCTGCTCCGGCGACATGTATTGGAACGTGCCTACCACCATGCCGACCGCCGTCAGCGGGTGGCTGGCCTCCGGAGTCGCGAACGTCGCGGTCATTCCTGAGATCGGAGCGACTGCAGAAGCCTTGGCCAGTCCGAAGTCCATTAGCTTGGCTCCGGACTTGGTGAGCATGATATTCCCCGGCTTCAAATCGCGATGAACGATGCCGCTGCGGTGGGCTTTCTCCAAGCCCTCAGCGATCTCGATCCCACACTTCAACACCTGCTCCGGAGGCAGCGGCCCCTTGGTTAGGCGGTCGGCTAGAGTCTCGCCCTCCAAATACTCCATGACCAGGTAGTCAGTCCCGTTCTGGCTGCCAATGTCGAACAGGGTACAGATGTTGGGGTGCTGCAGCGATGAAATGGCCCGGGCCTCGCGCTCGAAGCGCTGTTTCGCATCGGGCTTTTCAGATAGATAGCTAGGCAGAATCTTGATGGCGACGGTACGGTCGAGGCGGGTATCGCGGGCGCGATAGACCTCGCCCATACCTCCAGAACCCGCAGACGCAAGAATTTCGTAAGGCCCGATTTTAGAGCCGGTAGGAAGTGGCATAGTTGTGCGCGATTATAGACGAGTGCGGCCGAACAGGTAAGTGCGTTCGGTTGCGCCTCACGGCGGCAAACCGATGACCGCAGCTGTTACTGCGCCGCCTTCGTCACCAAAAACGACTTCACTACGATGTTGTTCGGCTGCACTCCCGCCGGAATCATGGTCAGCAGCCCGTATTCTCCCGGCTCCAGCTTTCGCGGCTTTCGCTTCTGGATTACGGTGACGTCTCCTGAAGCTGAGCCGAGTACCAGCAGATAGTTCTGGCTGGCGGAGAGCGCAAGTCCATCCGGTTGGCTGCCTGCCGTGAGCGAAGCCACGATCTTGCCCATGTCAATGTCGTAAACCGCCACGGCGTTCGATCCAAGATTGCTCACATACAGCCGCGAGTTGTCATCGGAAACAATGCCGCGAGCAGGATGGGTGCCGATCAGATAGCTGCCGCTGACTTCGTCGGTGCCGGTCTCGATGATCGAGATGCTGTCGGAATCGAAGTTGCAGACGATAAGCTCGCCGCCGTCAGGCTTAAGCGCCAGGTTCACGGGCGTTTTTCCGACATCGAGCGAAGCCAGCAGCTTGTCGTTCTTCAGATCAATCGAAGCAACCTGTGCCGATCCCGAACAGGCGACGAATGCTTTGCTGCTGTCTGGCAGGATGGCGATGTCCTCCGGCTGATGGCAGATTGGGATGGTGCTGCGCACCGCCAGACCGTGAGTATCAATCAGCGACACCGAATCGCCGCCGCGATTGCTCACTACAACCGTGTTGCCGTCGGGCGAGACTCTCGCCAGCCCCGGCGAGTTCCCTACGCCAATCGTCGCAACCACCTTGCGCTGTTCCAAGTCAATCACCGAAACATTGGCCGAGCCGGAATTCGCAACATAGGCGCGCTTTCCACCGGAAGACACGTCAATGAAATAGGGTTTGCCGTGGACTCCAATCGTCGCCACGACTGTGTTCTGCTCAGCATCAATCACGCTCACGTTGGCCGAGCCACTGTTGACGACATAAATCTCGTTCTTCTTGCCGTTGGCGGCGACCCCGGTAGGGTCCAGCCCGACCCGCAGTGTTTTCATCGGCCGGAAGGTACGCAAATCAATCACGGAAACCGTATTGCTCTTGCCGTTGGTGATGTAGGCGTACTCGCGATAGGCGGGATCGAAGCTTGTCAGCTGCCGCTGGTAAAAGTACCACCAGCCAAGCCCGGCCGCGACCGGCAGAACGACCATGATGAGGAGGATTTTTTTCAAGCTGCGCGAGCCGATTATAGATGAACAGCGAAGATCTTCTTAGCGCAGCTCTTCCATTACCTGCTCCAGCACTTCGCGTCCGGGGCGCACAACAGACGCCGGTAGCGTTGCCAGCGGGTCGTCGGTGATGTTCAGCATGTCGAGAAAGGTTGGCGCCTTGGTGTTGACGTACAGAACACCGGTCAGCATCTCGTCTCTCTCTTTGGCTTCGTTCAGACGAGTGATGGCGCGAATCTTATTGGTGGGGTCGTAATCCTCTTCCAGCTTGCGCAGGCGCAGCCGAGAACCGTCGTGCATGGTGACTTCGACGGTTGTACCGGGATCGTACTCGACCGAGATGTCTTCAAATGCCGGGATGAAGTTGATCTCCTGCAACGGCTCATCATGGTCTTTCGCGTACTTGTAAGACTTGGTGGAGCCTTCGTGATCGTTGAAAGTGACGCACGGCGAAATTACGTCCAGCAGGACTGTGCCCTCGTGAGAGATCGCGGCCTTCAACATGGAATGCAACTGGCGCTTGTCGCCGGAGAACGAACGGCCAACAAAAGTCGCCCCGAGTGAGATCGCCAGTTCGCAAGTGTCGATCGGAGGCAGTTCATTCACCGTTCCGGTCTTCAGCGTCGAGCCAAGATCGGCGGTGGCGGAGAATTGTCCCTTGGTCAGACCGTACACGCCGTTGTCTTCGATGATGTAAATGATCGGCAGATTGCGGCGCATTAGATGCACGAATTGTCCGATGCCGATGGAAGCCGTATCGCCGTCGCCGCTCACGCCCAGGGCCATCAAAGTTCGATTGGCCAGCACCGCGCCGGTGGCAACCGAAGGCATGCGGCCGTGCACGGAGTTGAAGCTGTGGGCGCGCGCCATAAAGTAGGCCGGGGTTTTCGAGGAGCATCCGATGCCGCTGAGTTTGGCCACGCGCTCGGGCTGCACACCCATCTCGTACATGGCGTCAATGATGCGTTCGGAAATCGCATTGTGGCCGCAGCCCGCGCACAGAGTAGTCTTTCCGCCGCGATAATCGAGCACTGCAAGCCCCAGCCGATTGGTTTTTGGAGCGGCGCTGGGTGTCGAGCCAGGTGTGGTCGCCATCACTTTACCTCCACGGCAGCAATTTCTTCGGTGACCGATCGCGCGTCGAGCGGCAGGCCGTCCAGGTGCGCAATGCTGCGGAGTTTCAGCACCAGTTCCGGTTCCAGATCCAACTTGAGCAGGCTGAGCATTTGGGCATCGCGATTCTGTTCCACTACGTAAACCCGTTTGTGCTCGCGAACGAAGTCTGCGATCTCCGGAGAAAAGGGAAACGCTCGGATGCGCAAATAGTCAGTCGGCCGCTTGTGTTCGTCACGCAGTTGGTCTTGTGATTCGGTTATCGCCCAATGGGAACTGCCGAAAGCAATGATCCCGACGTCAGCCTTCGGCATCTTCGCAATCACCGGCGCCGGAACAAATGCGCGCGCGTGCTCAAACTTGCGGCGCAGGCGGTCCATATTGCCTTCGTAGTCTTCCGGATGCTCGCTGTATTGGGCTTCGGCATTGTGTCCGCTGCCGCGCGTGAAATACGCCGCCGCCGGATGCGGTGTGCCGGGCAGCGTGCGATAACCCACGCCGTCGCCTTCCACGTCTTTGTAGCGGCTGAATTTGCCCAGCCGGTCGAGGTCTTCTTTGGTCAGGACCTTACCGCGCTCAATCGGTTTCTCAGGATACGGAAACGGATCGGACATCCAGTTATTCATTCCCAAATCGAGGTCCGACAGAACAAACACCAGCGTCTGAAATTTCTCTGCCAGGTTGAATGCATCCATCGCCATCTCGAAACATTCGTGCGGTGACGACGGAAACAACATGATGTGCTTGGTGTCGCCGTGGGAGAGAAACGCCGTCGAAAGGAGGTCGCCTTGCGAAGTCCGCGTGGGAAGTCCAGTGGACGGTCCGACGCGCTGAATGTCCCACACCACGGCAGGGATTTCTCCGTAGTACGAGAGGCCCGCGAATTCCGACATCAGCGAAATCCCTGGCCCGGAAGTCGTAGTCATGGCCCGAGCTCCGGCCCATCCTGCGCCGATCACCATACCGATAGCCGCCAGTTCGTCCTCGGCCTGCACCACTGCAAACGTCGCCTTGCCGTCAGCACCAACGCGAAAACGCTTCAGGTATTCGATCATGCTCTCCGCCAGCGACGACGAAGGCGTGATCGGATACCAGCTCAGCACGGTAACTCCCGCGAATACGCAACCGAGCGCCGACGCGGCGTTTCCATCAATGATGATCTTGCCCTCGGTTTTATTCAGGCGCTGGATGCGAAACGGATCTTGCTTGGTCAGACTCGCGGTCGCGTAATGGAAGCCCGCCTGCACCGCAGCCAGATTCAAATTCGCCGCTTTTACTTTCTTCGCAAATTGCCGTCGGATGGCGATTTCAATCTCGCCCATTTCGATGTCCAGCAGCTTCGCGACTACGCCGACATAAATCATGTTCTTGACTAGCTTGCGCAGCTTGGCCTCTGGGCAAACCGGCGCCACAAGTTTGTCGAACGGAACCGAATAGAACACCAGGTCATCGCGCAGCCCGCTCAGGTTCAACGGCTCGTCATAAAGCACAGCCGAGCCGGGGGCCAGCGACATCACGTCAGCGCGCGCGGTCTCCAGGTTCATTGCGACCAGGAAATCAATTTCCTTTTTGCGGGCGACGTAGCCGTCTTTGTTGGCGCGGATGGTGTACCACGTCGGCAACCCGGCGATATTCGAGGGGAACAGATTTTTTCCCGAAACCGGCACGCCCATCTGAAAAATGCTTCTCAGCAGTACGGTGTTGGAACTTTGCGAGCCGCTGCCGTTTACGGTAGCGACCTGGATGCTCATGTTGTTAACAACCGGCACTACCCCAGCCCGCCCCGCGGACTCGTGCAGCCCTACATCGGTCGTAGCCATTCCCTAGCGAATCCTTCCTGCCATAACGTTTGGGCAATCACCCAACAGCCTTCCGCCCGCACCGACCATGCGATGCGGGGGATTCTTAAATTATACGGCAGTGGTTGGTGGTTGGTAACGGGCGGGTGGCGCCAGGGATTACCGAGTAGGAACTACTGCGACACCAACGGATAGCGGACAGTCAGCGGCACATGCAACGCAGAAAGCGAAGCCCAGCATCTTTAGCCCGGCATAGTACCAGTTTCCGTAGAGGTGATTGGGTTCGGCGGTTGGAAACAGTTCTGTGCGATTTCAAGATATGAGGTGTCACATGCATCAGTCTTGCTCTCGCTGCGAATTGGCGCTGTTTAGAACGCGAAAGTGGGGATTGCCCAGGATTGCGATGCTAGCATTGCTCATAACGTCAGTCTTAATGATTCCGAGAATTGCGCAGGCCCAAACGAATCCAAAACACTTTTTCTGGGCGCCGGGGCAGCCCCAGACACCCAACCCGTCTTCACTGGCGAACGATCTGATCTATCATGGCGGCAACGCGGGCCAGGGCGCGATTGGCGTGGAGAACAAACCAGCGACGTACTTGATTTTCTGGGGTCCGGACTGGGCCAATGGGTTCACCACCACCGACGTGAACGGACAGGTGTTCACCAGCCAACAGTTGCAGAATTATGTGACTTCATTTCTCACGAACCTTGGTGGAACATCGTGGGCAGCTATTCAGACGGAATACTGCAATAACGTTTCGGCTGGAACCACAAGCTGCGCCAGCGTAGCGAGCGCGAACTATATAACTAATCCACGCAAACAACTCAAGGGAGTTTGGACCGACTCGACCGCGGTACCTAGCGACATCGTTGCCTCGGGCCTGGCGCAGAATCTGGCTGACGATCCGATCGCCCAGGAAGCGATCCGTGCTTCCGCGCACTTCAATTACGATCCGCAGGCGACCTACATAGTTCTGACGCCAGCGACAACCATTGCCACCGGACAGCCCGTCTATTGTGGCTACCATACCCAAACCACCAGTGTGAACGGACTCGGCAATCCTTACCGGTTGCAGTACGCCTTCATTCCGTTTCTGAACGCCAACTGGCCGGGACTAGGTACCGGAGGTTGCGGGATGAACTCGGTGAATGTGGTCAGCGATTCCTTCGGCCACGGCGTATTCGATGGATACAGTATCGTTGTGGGCCACGAGTACGCCGAGGCAGTCACTGATCCCGACAACTTTGCCTCGGACCAGGACGGATGGAATGACGCTCAGGGTAGTGAAAATGGCGACAAGTGCGCCTGGACTGCTTTGGCTAACGTTTCTATGAACTCCAACACCAAGTTCGCGGTGCAGCCGCTGTGGAGCAACCGGTCGTTCGACGCGAACGGGCAGGGCTGCGTAAGGTCCGCGCCGACGAACCCGCATGTGCTGCCTCCGACCGGTATCGAACCGCCCACTGTGGACATCTGCATGACGACCGGGGTCTGCCCGCCCGGTGTGGCGGCGGGACAGCCGATGCCCGTGAATATGGCCTATTTCGGCGGTAAAGTGCAGGTGACTCCCAAGATCTATCTCGTTCTGTGGGGCTGGGGAGAAGCCGGAGCTTTTAACCACACGAATGCCGGACTACCGGCAAACGATCCTGACGGCGTCGCGGCGCTTATGACGAGGTTCATCGCGGCCATCGGCGGGACGTCGTGGGGAAATATCTCGACTCAGTATTACCAATCGAATTACAACGGCACGTTTTCGAACGTGGGAAACCCCAAGCAGGAGCTCGCAGGTGTCTGGCACGACGACACGACTCCAATCCACAACAACATGAGCCCTCTCGAACTGGCGCAAGAGGCGGGCCGAGCAGCGCAGCATTTCGGCGTCACCAACCTGACCAACGCCAACTTGGTAGTGGCTACACCACAGATGTATAACGATGCCGGATTCAACCAGGGCTCGTACTGCGCCTGGCACGATTACGTGACGCCGATTTCGTATCCTGGTGTGACCACGGGAATGGCATTTACGAACATGCCGTACGTGCTGAACGCTGGGGGAGGCTGCGGGCAGGAATTCGTGAACCCCGCGCCAGCCGGGAACAACGACGGGGTCACAATCGTGCTGGGCCACGAAATCGCTGAGACCTTGACCGACCCGGGCGCCGAGGAGTCCGCTGGACAGGTTCAGAACGGCGCTTGGTCCGACTACCAGGGTTGGGAAATTGGCGACAAGTGCGCCTGGGTAGGCAACGGACTACAGATCCCGGGTTCGCCGTTCAACATGGTCGGCAACGACGGGCGCACTTATCCGGTGCAGACGTTGTGGAACAACCAGGCGCTTAGCGGCGCCGGGTACTGTACACAGAACTGAGACTTGCTACTCCCGGGACCACCTGGAATGGTCCCGGGAGTGTCGGAATATTAGTTTAGTTTTCCGTGAAGAACTGCGCCATCTTCCGGAACTTGTCATACCGCGACGCGACCAGTTCTTTCACCGGCAGGCTCTTCAGCTCAGAGAAGTGATTTTGCAGCGCCATGTCGAGAAGTTTCGCAGCGGCATCGGGATCGGTATGCGCCCCGCCTTCCGGCTCGGGGACGACATCATCAATGCAGCCGAGCTGTTTCAGGTCGGAAGACGTAATGCGCAGGGCCTCGGCGGCAAGCTCTTTTTTCGCGGAATCGCGCCACATGATGGACGCGCAGCCTTCGGGCGAGATGACTGAGTAAATCGCGTTCTCCATCATCAGCACGCGGTCAGATACGGCGATGGCCAGTGCGCCGCCGCTGCCTCCTTCGCCGGTAATGGTCGTAATGATCGGCACTTGCAGACGCGCCATTTCCCGCAGATTTCGCGCAATCGCTTCGGCCTGTCCGCGCTCTTCGGCGCCCAGCCCTGGGTTCGCGCCGGTCACATCCACAAAAGTAAATATCGGACGCGAAAACTTCTCCGCAATCTGCATTGCCCGCAGGGCCTTGCGATAGCCTTCCGGATTCGGCAGCCCGAAATTGCGATAGACCTTCTGCTTCATGTCGCGGCCCTTTTGCGTTCCCAGCACCAGGACTTCCTCGCCATGAAAGCGCGCAATGCCGCAGACCATGGCCGGATCGTCGGCAAAATGGCGGTCGCCGTGGATCTCACTCCAGTCGGTAAAAATCTTTTCTATGTAGTCGAGGAAATAAGGGCGCTGCGGATGGCGGGCGAGTTCGGTCTTGATCCAAGCCTCCCGGTGCGAGATTTCTTTGCGCAGCGCCTCAATGCGCTCACGCAAGTCTTCGATCTCGCGGCGGGTCTCTTCGTCCTGCCCGTCCAAAGCCTCGAGGTGGACGACCTGCTGCTCGATCCTTTCTAGTTCCTGTGGAGCGGCGAGGTCGGGCTTGGCTTCGCCGTTGCGCGCGGCCCGGCGGGTCTCAACCATGCCAAGTAAAAATTGCGTTCCGCTCAACGCTGCGGTGATTTCGGCTGGCTTCATTGCGTGTATTTTGGCGATTGCAGCCGCTCCTTTGAACGACTTTCTCATCCTCCCGGGAAAAGAGGATTCAGATGGCAAGCTTAATCAATCACTCGCACCGCGCCGCGGCCGCAGAGTTCTTCCACGCGTCCAATGAAGGTGCGGTCTGGCAGGACATTATAGCCCGACGCCTCCATCACCACCATGAAATCCCCCTCGCGCTCCACGTCAAACAGCACCTTGGCCTCGCCTTTTCGTTGAGAGAAAAGGAGATGCAGGTCGTCCACGGTGGTTTCAGAGGCCTTCTCCAGGGGGATGCGAATGCGGAGCGAACGGGGAAGCGGGACCCTGGCTTCTTCGAGCGGCGTAATGTCGTTGACCGTCAGTTTGGGATTTGCGCCTTCTTCGATTCGCACGCCACCGCGGATGAGAACGGGCACTTCCATCTTCACCTTGTCCTGAAGCTTGCGGTACGCGTCCGGGAAGACGAGCATTTCGATTGAGCCGGCAAGATCCTCAAGCGCAGCTTGCGCGTAGAAATCACCTTTCTTGGACTTTAGCACCCGCAAATTGGTGATGATGCCGGCGGTGCACAGGTTCTCGTCTTTTCCGGTGGACGACTTCATCGCCGCAAGTTCGGCGGTGGAAAGCGCGCGCAGATCCTCCAGTTTTTCACGATATTTATCCAGCGGGTGGCCGGTGATGAAGAAGCCAAGAATTTCTTTTTCATTTGCCAGGCGCGTGTGCTCGTCCCAATCGGGAGTATCCGGCAGACGGTCTTCGGCGGGTTGCTCTTCCTGCTGAAACACGCCGAACAGCCCGTGCTGGCCGGATTCGGCATCGCGCTGCGTCTTCTGCGCGTGATCCATGGCTTTATCGAGGACGGCCATGAGCTGCGCACGGCGGCCGAGAGGATCCATGGCGCCGCTCTTAATGAGTGACTCGAGCACGCGCTTGTTCAGTAGGCGGAGATCAACTTTTTCGCAGAACTCGTAAAGGGACTTGAATCGCCCAGCTTGTGTGGGGCGGGCGCCCTCGCCCGCCTGCCCGAGATCTTTCCGAGCCGCGACAATAGATTCAATCGCGTTGTGGCCCACGTTCTTCACCGCAGCGAGCCCAAAGCGGATGGCCTGACCGTGCGGAGTGAAATTCGCGTCGCTCACGTTGATATCCGGCGGCTCGACTGCGAGACCCATTTCGCGGCATTCGTTGATGTACTTGACCACGTCATCGGTGCTGCCGGTCACCGATGTCAGCAGCGCAGCCATGAACTCGACGGGATAGTGCGTCTTCAAGTACGCCGTCTGATAGGCGAGCAGTGCATACGCGGCCGAGTGAGCCTTGGGGAAACCGTACTCAGCGAACTTCGCCAGCAGATCGAAAATTTTCTCGATCTTCTTCGGCGGATAGCCGCGCTGCACCGCGCCTTCAACGAATCGCTCGCGCTGCTTGGCCATCTCTTCGGGCTTCTTTTTTCCCATTGCACGACGCAGCAAATCGGCTTCGCCCAGGGAGTATCCCGCCAGGCGGTGCGCAATTTGCATCACGTGCTCCTGATAAACAATCACTCCGAATGTCTCTCGCAGGATTTCTTCCAGCTCCGGCAACTCATATTCGATCTTCTTGCGGCCGTGCTTGCGATCAATAAAGAAATCAATCATGCCGCCCTGAATCGGCCCGGGGCGGTAGAGTGCGTTCAGCGCCGTAAGATCTTCGATGGTGTTGGGCTGGTAGCGACGCAGCACGTCTCTCATGCCGTGTGATTCAAATTGGAAGACGCCGGAAGTTAGGGCGCTGTGAAACACCTTCACATAAGTTTCGTGATCAGTCAGCGGAAGATCCTCGAGCTTAAGTTGCTCGTTCCGGGTCTGCACGATCAGCTTTAGTGTGTCGTCGAGAATCGTCAGAGTGGTCAGCCCGAGGAAATCCATCTTCAACAGGCCCATCTTCTCGATGGCCACCATGTCGAAGGCGGTGACGATTTCGTCGTTCTTGGTCCTGAACAACGGGACCAGGTCGGTGAGCGGACGCGGCGAAATCACTACGCCGGCAGCGTGAACCCCGGCATTCCGTACCAAGCCCTCCAGCTTCTTTGCCGTGTCGAGCAACTCGCGAATCTGCTTGTCGTTTTCGTAAACCTGCTGCAGCGCCGGAGATTCCTTGATTGCCGTTTCCAGCTTGATGTTGAGCGTCGTCGGAACCATCTTGGCGATGCGGTCCACCTCGCTGTAGGGCACGGCCATGGCCCGGCCCACGTCTTTGATCGCAGCCTTTGCCGCCATGGTGCCGAAGGTGATGATCTGCGCGACATTCTCTCGCCCGTATTTGCAAGTGACATAGTCAATGACTTCGTTCCGCCGGTTCATGCAGAAGTCCATGTCAATGTCGGGCATGGAGATGCGCTCAGGATTAAACAAAGTCCCACACAATCATGAAATACCCAGAAAACTTCATCTGTTGGATGATGGCAATCTCACGTGCCAGCCGCTGCTCATATTCGCCGATTCCGTGCTTCAATTTGCCTGCGGCAGACAGTCCGCGAATCGCTTCCATCCGCTGCGCAAAGCCTTCGCGCGTGACGTGCTCGAAGTAGCTGTCGAGCGTGTATCCATCGGGAACATCAAAATGCGGGAATGGATTGCTGACTTTGTCGAGGCGCAGACTGCAGCGCTCGGCGATTGCCAGCGTGCGCGCCAGCACGTCTGGAGAATCCTTGAACACCTGGTACATTTCGTCATGGCTCTTGACGTAGAACTCGCTGCCTTGGAACTTCATCCGGTTGGGGTCCTGGATGCTCTTGCCGGTCTGAATGCAAACCATCACGTCCTGCGCGTGGGCATCGTCTTCGCAGAGATAATGACTGTCATTCGTCGCGACCATCGGAATCCCGAGGTCTTTCTCCAGCCGAAACAGATGGGGATGGATGCGGTGCTCCATCTCCAGGCCCTGGTCCTGAATCTCCAGAAAGAAATTATGTTCGCCGAAAATGTCGCGATACTCAGCCGCGGCGTCGCGCGCGGCGTCATACTTTTCCTCCATCAGGAATTCAGCTACCGAGCCCTTCAAGCACCCGGAGAGAGCGATCAAACCCGTCGAATGTTCCGCCAAGAATCTCTTGCTGACTCGCGGCTTGTAGTAGAAGCCGTGTAGCGAAGCCTCAGATGTGATCTTAACCAGATTGCGATAGCCTTCTTCATTTTCGGCGAGCACCAGGAGATGGTTGTAAGTATCGCCATCGGGCGGCGTGCGCTCGATACGGTGATCGTCTTTCTTGCAGATGTAGAGTTCGCAGCCGACGATCGGCTTGACTCCGACGTTCCTGGCGGCGTTTACAAAATGCACCGCGCCAAAAATATTGCCGTGGTCGGTCATGGCCACGGCGGGCATGCCCAGTTCTTTCACCCGCTGACAGAGTTTTTCCACGTCGCAAGCGCCGTCAAGCATGGAGTAGTCGGTGTGGAGGTGGAGGTGGACGAATTGAGACATTTGAGATCAGGCTCCAGGCTTTAGGCTCTGGGCTCCAGGTTCGAACTGGCTATTGATTTGATTTTACCGTGGCGCCCATTCTAAGCGAAGGCAGGAGCGTTAATTACGCCGAGTTATTCACAGTTGTGAATCGTCGGAGGTCAGGTCAGGTCAAGAAAAAAGGGGCGGCAGTGAGCCGCCCCCATGCTGTACTGGTTTCGGGATCGAGCCTGACGCCCAAAGCCCGGAACCTGGTTACTTCGAGTACACGAAATGCCCGCGCCGGTTCTGTTGCCAGCAAGCCTCGTTCGACTCGGTGCAGAACGGCTTCTCCTTCCCGAGACTGACGGTCTTGATGCGGTCAGCGGCGATCCCCGCTCCCACCAACGCATTCTTGACTGCGCTGGCTCGGTTGTCGCCGAGCGCCAGGTTGTATTCGGTTGATCCGCGTTCATCGCAGTGTCCTTCAATCGTGAAGCTGATGTTGGGATGCTGCTGCAAGAACGCTGCGTCGGCCTGAATGGAGGACTGCTCGCTCGCGCGAATGTCGGACTTATCGTAATCGAAGTAGATGTCCTTCACATTCTGCGCGAACAGCTGTTCCTCGGTCAGCGAAGGCGGCGCAGGCGGCGGTGGTGGAGGCGCATTCACCGTGACCGTAGCGCTGGCGGTTTGGGTGCCGCCGGGGCCTTTTGCGGTGAGGGTGTAGGTCGTGGTGCCCGCCGGGCTCACCTGTTGGGTTCCACTGGGCTGTACCGCGCCGATTCCGTCAATGCCGACGTCTGTGGCATTGGTGGTTTGCCACGTCAGCGTAGAGGACTGTCCCTTGTCAATGGTGTCGGGACTGGCCGTCAGCGTCGCAGTGGGCGCGGCAACAGGCGGCGGTGGCGGAGGCGGCGGTGGCGGCGCGGTTTTCTTGTGGCACGCGCCAAGGAACAGAATCGCACTCAATGCGAATGTCAGGACGGCCCATCGCAACGTTAGCTGTTTCATCTTTACTCTCTCCTATAGATCGCGCGCCCTAGGACGCGCGGCTCATTCCGGTCAGGTCGAATCTCCGCCCTTCCAGAGATATCAAGAACTCCAGTACGAGTACAACAACAAATCTATTTCCAACTCCAGTCCGGCTCTGAGTTGTTGCCGGAAGTCGTGAGCTGCTTCTGATTGCTGCCGTCGGCAAGCATCTCCCAGATTTGCAGCGATCCGGAGCGGTTGGACTGAAAAACAATGTGCCTATTATCTGGCGACCACGACGGAAAGTCGTTTCTTCCGCCATCGTGGGTCAACTGTACCCACTGCTTGCTGACCACATCCATAATGTAGATATCTTGCGCCCCCGGAGCGCCTGGCCCGTAATGGCGCATCCAGGAAAGCACCAGGAATTGGCCATTCGGCGACCATGAGGGCGAAACTGCATAACCCTGGTCAGTGTATTGCTGAACGTTGGTCCCATCCGAGCCCATAGTGTAGATCTGCGGCTGACCGGTGCGTCCGCTCACCCATGCGATCTGCGAACCGGTCTTCCGGTTCCACGCCGGAGAAACGTCCGGCCCTTTGGAGTTGGTTACGCGATGCAGGTTCGCACCCGACTGGTCGACTACGTAGAGTTCGGGATCGCCGGAGCGCGACGATGAGAAGGCCAGCTTAGATCCGTCCGGCGACCACGCGGGAGACAGATTCGTGCCGCCCAGCCTCGGGAACGAGACCACGCGGTTCAGGTCGAAGGAAAACATGCGGATTTCCCAGCCCGCGCCGGTGAAAGAACTGAACGCAAGGCGTGATCCGTCGGGCGCGACATGCGGGGAAAGCGAAATCGTTCCCAGCGTGGTTACGGCGTGCTGATTCGCTCCATCGTAATCCATGGCCCATATGTCTTTGTGTCCGCCGCGCGCGCTCACATAGTAGATCTGCGTTTCCGCGATGCCGTTGATCCCGCCGCCCAGCCGGAGAATGATTTCGTCCGCAAACTTGTGTGCAATGACCCGTGCGGCTTGGGTGGTGGCTGTGTCGGTGTACTGTTTTCCGAGCACTTGTGGGGAGGCGATGTTCTTCACATCGTAGAGCCATCCCTGGACGGTGATGTTATTGCCCCCCGCCGCCAGATTTCCAAACGCCAGCATAGCTGCGCTGGGAGGCGGCGTGCTCCAGGATTCAAACTTCACATCGCCCGGGGCACCGATCTGGCCCAGGGGATAGAAGCTCTTCGATACCATCTCGAAGATGCCGGCGCTGTCCAGATCATTCCACAGTGTGTCGTTGAAAGCCTTGAGCAGATCGGCGTTTCGCGGGTCCTGGTTAGAGGCCTTGAAGTCCGGAACCGCGATGCGGACTTTTTCCACGCCCAACCCGGTTCCGGTCTTGATCCAGTCCTGCGCGCAAGCGGAGGCCAGCAACACTAGCGGAAGAAACCAATAAAGAATTCGTTTCATGAAATTTAGTTTCACCATAACTCCGGAGCCCAACGCTAGTAGCTAGTAGCTAAGAGCTAAAAGCTATCTTTTGTAATCGAACCAAAACTCCACGCTCACCCTGCTTCCGGAATAATCCGAAGGCAGCGGCCCAAAACTGTCGATCCGCTGCAATGCCCGCACGGCGGATTGGTCCAGCGAGGGAACCCCGCTCGATTGCTCGACTTGCACGTTCGTCGGACGTCCGGTTCGCTCTATATCAAATGTCAGATACACGCGGTTCGCAGCCTGAATTCGCGGATCGATTTCGTACTTCAGCCAGTTCTCTGAAACTTTCTGGTTCACCACGCGCACATACCAGGCGTAACGCGCTCCAAAGTCGCCACCGCCTCCGGTAAAACCAAATCCACCCTTCGCTCCCCCGACATTAAACATCGCATACGGCCCGCTGACCTGCCCACCTTCGCCAAACGGGACCACGTTGCTGGCCTCCTCGACTGGTTGCGCTTGCGGCGTGCGGTGCGTTGCAGTTGGTTGCGGAACCGGTTTCGGCTTTATTTTTGCGTTCTTCTCCGGGATTGGGATCGCTTCTTTCTCTTCCACTATCGGCTGCGGCTTCGATTGCGATAATCCTTTGGATTCGGTTGTCAGTACATTCTGCGTCTGCACTGGATTCGCAGGCAGCGGCACATTGCTGACCAGCGAAACTCCCATCGCGCTTCCACCTCCGCCTTCACCCCAGTTCGACCCGTGCCGTCCGGTCGCCATCCACGCGTAGGCCACGATGGCCACGGTCACTCCTACATGCAGAGCCGCCGACCACGCCAGGTTATGTCCCCAGCGGTCATGCTCAAAAAAAATTTCAGTGCTTGCCATGGGACTCAAGCGGCCGGGTCACGATGCTGACATTGGTAATCCCCGACGATTTCACCGCGTCCATCACTGTGGCGAAGGCGCCGAAGGGCACATCTTCATCCGCCCGCAAGAAAATCGACTGATGCTGTGGATCGCGCACCTTCTGCCGCAATTTACTTCCAATTTCGTTGATGTTGACCGGATCGTTTCCCAGAAACACTCGCTGTTGTTTGTCAATGCTGATCACCAGCCGCTCTTCGGTGATCTCTTTCACGGTTCGTGTTTTGGGAACGCTGACTTCGATTCCGGACTGCAGCACCGGCGCGGTGACCATGAAAATGATCAGCAGCACCAGCACCACATCTACCAGCGGAGTGATGTTGATGTCGGAAAGCGAGAGCTGCGTGCGTCCGTTGGCAGCCGTGAAAGCCATTACCGCCGCACCTCCTCGGGGGCCCGGGGGACGGGAGCGTGGCGTTCCACCGCATTGAGCATCTCCAGCGAAAAATCGTCGCAGCGCGCGGCAAAGTCGCGAATCGAACCGCCGATCAGGTTGTATGCGATCACCGCCGGAATCGCTGCCGCAAGGCCCGCCGCGGTGGTAATCAAAGCCTCCGAAATCCCAGGCGCGACCGCTCGGAGACTGGCGCCGGTGCTTGTCCCAAGCCCGCGAAAAGCGTCAATGATCCCCCAGACGGTGCCGAACAGGCCTATGAATGGAGTCACTGCGCCCGTGATCGCCAGCCAAGGCATGTTCCGCTCGAAGCGCGTCATTTCTTCTGAAGATGCGATCTGCATGGCCCGCTGAATGGCCAGCGGATTCCTCAGTGCGCCCGAGGACGAAACCTGCCGCTCAAACTCCTTAAATCCGGACTGAAACACTCCAACCAGCGGGCTGGGGCGGAATTGTTCGGAGACGGCGGCGACGTCCTGGAGCCTCTGGGCCCGGCGAAACGCCCGCAGAAACCGACCGCTCTGCACGCGGGCACGCCGAAGCCCACTCCACTTGGAAAGGATGATGGCCCAGGAAACGAGACTAAACGCCAGCAGTAGCACCAGTACGGCCTGCGCTACAGCGCCCGTTTCCTTGACGAGATCAACGATTTCGCCGCCGATAATAAAAGCAGGGAAGAAGAGCAAATGCATTAGGTTGTGGGAAACGCCAGAAGTTGATTATAGTCCAACGATTTCGGCTTTCCTGACGCCCGCTTCTGTCGCGGCTTTTTTTGTGCGATCATGCTGGTAGATAGAGGGGAGCGCCGCGCCATGTCCGCCCAGACCATCATCGGCCCCATTTCCGGAATCGGTTCAGGCGTCTTTCCCAGCCTGATTTTTGTGCATGGGACCGAGCAGCGGACCCTGTACCTCGACCACACTCCGTTCAGCATCGGGCGCAAAATGGAAAAAGACCTGGCGATCGCTGATCCCCGGGTTTCGCGCGACCACGCCCTCGTCCTTTCCGAAAACGGCAAGTTCTTTGTTCAGGACCAGGGCAGCAAGCATGGCACCTTCGTCAATGGCGAGCGCGTGGAGCGCAGGCAGCTCGAACGCAACGATCGTCTCGAGTTCGGCGCCCGCGACACCATTTACGCGGTCTTCCATCCCCAGCACGTCACCACCAATACCGCGCGCGATTTCCTGAGCCAGATTTCGGGCATCCAGATCTCCAACGAAGTCACCGACCTGGAAAAGCTGACCATTTTCCTGGAAGCCGCGCGGAAGCTGAATACCACCGGTGTTCTGGATGAAATCCTGCTGACCCTTCTGGACGTCACCCTGAAGCTGACCGGCTCGGAGCGTGGATATGTCTTCCTCAAGAACCTGGACGGCAAGCTGCGTCTGGCGGCGGGGCGAAACTCAAAAGGCGAGTTGCTGCTGGATGACACCACCATTTCGCACTCGATTCTCGAAGATGCGTTGCGGTCGAATTCGGAATTTCTGCTCACCGACACCAGCCAGTCGCTCGACCTCTCTGGACGGCAGAGCATTGTGGCCTACGATCTGCGCACCGTGATTTGCATCCCGCTGCGCAAGATGCAAGTGCAAACCAAGGCCCGCGCGGCCTCAGAGCCAGTGCCATCCGCCTCCCTGATCGAAAACGCCCGACTGGTGCAGGCCGAGGAAGAATCGCGGCGCTATCAGCAGGAGCTCAGCATCGCGGCCACGATTCAGCAGCGGCTGATGGCCGTCACTATCCCTGAAGTGCCCTTCGCGCGGCTCGTCGGCAAGAACCTCTCCTGCAAAGAAATTGGAGGCGACTTCTACGACGCGGTAAATACCGAAGATGGCCTGGCCGTGGTGTTGGCGGACGTGGCCGGCAAAGGAGTGTCGGCGGCGCTGCTGGCTTCGACTTTACAAGGCATGATCTATTCGCAGCTCGTTGCGCGCATGCCTTTGACAGAAATCGTCGATTCAGCCAATCGCTTCCTGACCAGCAAGCGCATTGGCGAGAAGTATGCGACCGTTGTTATTGCCCGCTTGCGCCGTGACGGCGAACTCGAATACGTAAACTGCGGCCACGTCCCGCCCCTCCTGGTCTGTGGCGGTGAGGTAATCCGGCCGTCGCACGGAAATTTGCCGGTAGGGCTTTTGCCGGATGCAGTTTATGAAAGCGACCGCTACAGCCTGCATGCGGGAGACCGCCTGGTCCTGGTCACCGACGGCGTGACCGAAGCCGAGAATGCAGAAGGCGAGTTCTTTGACAACGAGCGCCTGGAAATTGCAGCCAAGAAGGGAAGCATGCAGGACGTTTTTGCTGCGGTGTCCGAATTCTGCGGCAGCACGCCGCTCAGCGACGACTGCACCGTTGTGGAGATGATTTTCCTGGGCGAGTAGCGCCAGCAATTGCATGATCGTCCTCGACGACAGCCGGTTAAACCTGGAGCAGCTTTGGAGCAGTGTGGAGTATGTGGGAATCAGCCGGCAATCCCTACGCGCTGGAGAAACAGATCCTCGTCTTCATCTGCCGGGACTCAAAGTTCGGCACGCTCGCCGACCTCGGCCCAAAGTGAAACGCTGGCGCTAGGCTTATTCCCCATGGATCGTGACGGAGAAGTTCGTACCTTCCCACCTCTGCCCTTGCGGCCAGAAAAACGTGAACACTATGCTCCGTCCGGGCACTAGTTGGCTTGCGGGCAGGTCAGCGACAAAAATTCCGGCGCCCGTATCACGCGCCATGACGTCGTTCGCAGTTTTCCATCCGTCATCGCTCCAGTGCATCGTGGCGGGCGCCATTACTGCGATGCGCAAGTCCTTTCCCGATGGCATAGTTCGGCATTTATTATTAAAGCGCCATTCCCAGTAAAGCGATCGACGCTGTTCTACACGATAACGCTGTACAGTCTGCGGCGGTTGATCGAAAATCTTGCCGTCTTTGAGCGATCGCACCAGCTTGATGTACTCCGAATGCGCCCATACCAACGGACAGGCGGAGCCGGTTGGCTTGCCAAGAAATAGCTCGCGCTCAGGAATGTCGACGCTGTCCCAGACCTGTTCGGGCGAAAGGCGGCTGCCGTTGGTCGAAAATTCCATGACGCGAAGCAGTTCTTGCGCAAAGCTGGAATTGCCGGCGGCCAGCTCGTAATGCGCACGCTCTCCTGCCAGCAGCGGCCACGGTCGTCCGATTCCGCTGCCGTCGAACGGAGACCCATCCGCATGTTCGCCGTAGCCATCATCGTTGTAGCGGTACCAACATGGGCCCTGCGGAAGCTTTACCCGCAGTAGTGCATCAATCACTTTGATGGTATTGAGAATTCGCGAATCATCCGGCGCACGCAGTCCGAATCGAACCAGCGCCAGCGCATCCGGGCTGATGACGTGCGCCGCCGCCTCATTGCTCTCCCCGGGCGGGCGGTTCTTGATGGGCACGAAACCTTCGGTTGGAGAAGCCGCACAATCCGTCTCCGCCGGCGCAATGCGAACGTAGTATCCATCCACGCCGATTTGCCGTGCCAGATCGCCGTTGGTCGAATACGTCCAGCGCTCGATGCCTTCATTCCAGGTGTCGGCCAAATCGCGGAGGTAGGCGGCAAGGTCAGATTCGCCCACCGCATCGGCAATGTCGGCCGCCGCTAGCAACCCCGCCACCTCCACTGCCAGGGTAAACGGCGAATAGCCGGCGTCCTCTTCCCAGCGGTCCTGCTGCGTGACCGGTCCGTTGCAGGCGACAAAGCTGGCCGCGCGCTTCACCATCGGCCACCAGCGCTTCAGGTCTGGCAATGCGCCTGGCGCTTCGCGGCGAAGCAAATCCACCAGCAAAACCGGGAAAGCTGCTTCATCCATCTGCAGGCCGTTCCAGTACGGACGTCCGTCGAGCCACATGTTTTGCGGCCAGTGGCCGTCGGCTTCCTGGGTGACTTCTAAATAGCGCAGTACCCGGACCGCGTCGCTAACCGCCCCCGCCGCCAGAAAACCGCCCGCTGTCTCGACCAGATCGCGCGGCCAGACCAGGTGATACCCACCGAGATCTTCATCGCCCTTGTTGAAACCCCAAGGGATGGACAGGCTGGCGATGACTCCTCCCGAAAAATCCTTCGATTCATGGGCGCGCAGCATGGCCGTACTGGCGCGATAGAGATCACGCTCGACCGAACGGTCGAGCGGCAGCAGGGTTTTTTGCCAGCCCTTCCATTGGCCAACGTAATCGTGCAAGAGCGCGTCGTAATTATTCAGCAGGCAGGCGCGTACTTGTTCGGCAGCGTCTGCCCAAATGCTGCCAAAACCGAGCGCCAGAATGCACTGTCCACCGCAAGCTGGCAGATCGATTTCTCCGGTGAGTGCGACGTTGCCGTTCTCCGCCCGCTGATACCTGTTCGTTAACTGAAAATTACGCGAGAGGTCTTGCCAGCCGTCCGAGAATCCAGCGAATCCGACCGACATATTCTTCCACGGCACCGAACACGCGAACGCCAATGCAATGCCGCTGGCGCTCTCGGCGAAGAGCATCGGCACCCCTTTGTAGTCGCCCACCCAGCCCGTGTTGTTGCTTCCGACGTTGCCTAGATGGGGAGCCAGTAGAGCGTACAGATGACTGCCGGAGCTTTGCTCCGCCGGGCGGACGAGGGCGTCCACCCCTACACTGAACCGGATTTTCTGCAGAATTACGTCCCGGTGTGGATCGGCGAACACTTCTTTCTCAATGCGATATCGGCCGCCAAGATGGGTGTTGACCAGGTGAAACGCTGGAACGCCCGGTTCTAGTGGAGCAACCTCGAAGCTGCACTGCCGTTTTTCTTCGGAGAAAAAACTGGAACCATCGGTGACCATCAGGCCCAGATCGCGGGTGCAGGCCATATCCACTCGCGGAAAATAAATCTCATTCAGGATTCCGTGGCTCAGAGTGAACCACACGCGGCTGCTGCGGTTGAGTGCCGTACCGACGCCGGTCTTGGCGCTGGAAGTCCAGCGCGGCGGAATGCCCGGCCATCCGGGCGCGTATGCATTGGAATCACTCACTGACGGGTTCCTGGCCCGGCGTCTAGGCCGGAAAAATCATTTCGAGATGCTTGGAATAGTATCAGGCAAGCTCAAACGCCCGGAATAGAGCGCCATGCCGACGACCGCGTCCACTCCCATCTGCCGCAATTGCTCAATCTCTTCATGGGCTGTAATGCCTCCGGCCGCGATCAACTGGCGCGTTGTGGCCAGGCGTAATTCGCGGACTGGTTCCAGTGGGAGTCCGGCCATCAGGCCTTCGGTGTCAATATGGGTGTAGAGAAAAGCGCAACAAAAGCTATCGAGTGCCCGAACCATCTGCAGCGGCGAAATGGATGTGATCTCACGCCAGCCTCGAATTGCAACTTTACCACCGCGCGAGTCAATGGCGAAGACGAGCTTTTCCGGGCCAAACTCGGCGGCAAGCTGCTTCGCAAACGCGATGTTGATCGCGCCGTTCTGAATCAGGGTCGAACCCAGAATCACCCGCTGCGCGCCCGCGTTGAGCATTTTGCCAGCACTCTCGATGGAGCGTATCCCGCCGCCAACCTGGCAGGGAAGCCGCTTCACAAAAAACTCAATCAGACTTGCGTTGGGCTCGCCTCCCATCGCTGCGTCCAGATCAATCAATTGGACGAGTGGGAACGATGAAAAGCGCACGATCCATTCCTCGAAGTTGTCAAACTCCAGCGCTTTCTTATCGCCCTGCACCAGTTGCACGATTTTTCCGCCCATGAGGTCAATCGAAGGAATCAGCACGGAAACCTCACGGGGATTCCGGCTACCTGCAAGTGTTTCTTCAATTCCGAGATCGAACTCAAGCCGAAATGAAAGATGGACGCGGCCAGCGCCGCATCCGCTACTCCTTCCCGGAAGACCTGGACAAAATGTTCTGCCCCGCCGGCGCCGCCCGAGGCAATTACCGGAATGCGGACCGCTTGCGCAATCTTCCGAGTCAAATCGCAATCGAATCCCACGCCGGTGCCATCGCGATCCATGGAAGTCAACAGGATTTCTCCCGCGCCGCGGTCCTCGGCTTCCTTTGCCCATGAAATTGCATTCCTGCCGGTGGGCACGCGGCCGCCGGAAACCCATGCCTGGAAGCCGTCCTCAGAACTTGTGCCGTTGCGTTTGGCGTCAATCGCAACGATCACCGCCTGCGATCCAAAGCGTTGGGCGATGCAAGTTATCAGTGAGGCATCGGCGATGGCGGCGGAATTGATGCTGATCTTATCTGCCCCCGCGTCGAAGATTGCAGAAGCGTCGTCAATGGTGCGAACTCCGCCTCCCACGGTGAACGGGACGAAAAGCTCGCGCGCGGTGCGGCGGACGGTTTCCAGCAACGTTGCCCGCTTTTCGTGCGTCGCCGTGATATCAAGCAGCACGACCTCATCCGCCCCCCCAGCGCTGTGGGCAGCGGCCAGGGCTGCAGGATCTCCGGCATCGCGCAAATCAAGAAACTGCGTGCCCTTGACCACGCGGCCGGCATCCACGTCCAAACAAGCGATGATGCGTTTGGTCAGCATTCAGAGGGTGCAGAAATTCTGTAAAATCGTCAGCCCCACCGCGCCAGATTTTTCCGGATGAAACTGAACTCCAAACATGTTCTCCTGCTCGACCGCCGCCGAAAAGCCGCCGCCGTACTCGCATTCCGCTGAGGTCGCCGTGAGCAGCGGGA
>WNFG01001166.1_pt1 | contig 22203 bp, 12 predicted proteins | sample 5400431 | NCBI WGS metagenome assembly WNFG01 (sample SAMN13153346, study PRJNA577476) | soil metagenome | isolation source: 120 cm saprolite under Douglas fir tree site 2 hole 3 replicate 2 | place: USA:California | collected 2015-04-18 | reverse complement strand
CGGCGGAGGCGGGAGAGTTGCGGGAGTGGATGAAGCGGCGGCTGCCGGAGTACATGGTGCCGGGGGCGCTGGTCTTTCTGGAACAACTGCCGCTGACGCCGAACGGCAAGCTGGACCGCAAGGCGCTGCCGACGCCGGAGGCACAACTCGCCCCTGACAATATACCGCAGCCGAGAGATGGGACTGAGTTCTGCCTCCAACAAATTTGGCGAGACGTTCTGGGTTGTCAGGAAGTCGCGATTGAGGACAACTTTTTCGAAATCGGTGGACACTCACTACATGCAGTGGGCTTGGCTGGGCGGATTTCAATGATGTACAAAACACGGATGTCGGTGCGTTCAATTTTTGACTATCCAACAATCGAGAAGCTTGCGGCATTCTTGCGACAAAATGTCTCACCTACGCCACCGTCCTCAGTGGTTCCACTGAATACTCGAGGAAATCTCACACCACTTTTCTGCGTACATCCATCCGGCGGGATGGCGTCATGCTACGTCCCACTTGCTCGGGCACTCGGCACAGAGCGACCTTTCTATGCGCTGCAATCTACCGGTATCGACGCAGTCTCTGACCGATTTGCGTGCATTGAGGAAATGGCAAGCGCCTATGTCGCCGAAGTTCGGACCGTTCAACCGGAGGGCCCTTACCTGCTTGGCGGGTGGTCCCTCGGTGGAATCATTGCATTCGAGATGGCACAACAGTTAACTGCCAGGGGCGATGTAGTCGCCATCCTTGCATTGTTCGATTCCCAGCCAAACGTCGAGCCTCTTCAGCAACCGGTTACCCAAGACGAGGTCCGCCAGTTTGCGGCGGTTCGCATGCTTCAGTACTTGGCAGAGGTCGGCATCCCCGAAGATGTTGCCGCCGCGCTCACGATTGAGCAGCGGATCGAGCTATTCGTCAGTGAGGCAAGAAAACTCCGTCGACTGCCTTCTGATGTCGACAGCGACTACGCGCTGCGGATTTTGCTAACGTGGACCGGAAACGAAAGAGCCGCTCAGCGGTACGCGCCCCAGCTCTATTCCGGACGGATCAGCCTCTTCAAAAGCTCGCACACCAACTTCGTCGACAGCGCGTATGGGTGGCGTCGATTTGCGGCGGGTGGCGTCGACGTTTATTCCTTGCCCGTCCGACACGACAAGTTTATGGATGAAAGCCACGCGAAGGAATTAGCTGCGGTTCTGAACGAGTGTCTAGATGTAACTGCGTCAGCGCATGCGATTCACAGCTAACCTAGCTCCAGAATTCAACTTAAAGGAGAAACCATGGATAACGACAAAACAGAGAATGAAATCATCTACAAGGCAGTTGTCAACGACGAGGAACAATACTCCATTTGGCTGGCAGACCGTGACAATCCAAACGGCTGGAGAGATGGGGGCAAAATCGGCACAAAGGCGGAGTGTCTCGAGTATATTCAGCAGGTCTGGACGGATATGCGCCCGCTATCACTGCGCAAAGCAATGGGACAAGACAGCTGATGAATTGGTGCCCTCCATGAGCACCAAGACGCCGTGGTGTATGTCGTCGGAGCCAAATGGCGGGAAAATCCGTCTGTTTTGTTTTCCGTACGCGGGCGGTGGGACAGTTGCATTCCGACTCTGGCAGAAGTACTTGCCGCAAGCGATAAGGGTTTGTCCCGTACAGCTGCCCGGGAGGGGGCCACGAATAGGTGAGCCCGCATTTACCGATCTAAACCTCTTGGTCCAATCAGCAGCTTCAGCTCTTGGCCCCTATTTCGATCAGTCATTTGCCTTTTTTGGGCACAGTATGGGAGCGCTAATTGCATTTGAGTTGGCACGCCTGTTGCAATTCCGCAAGGGGCCTGCACCGTTACACTTATTTCTAGCTGGGCAAGCCGCGCCTCATCTGCCTAGAAATGAGGCCCCGATGCATCAACTGCCGCAACCCGAACTTGTCAATGCGTTACGACATATGAGCGGCACGCCGCCAGAAATCCTGGACAATGCCGAAGCGCTGGCGTTGTTCGTCCCTATGCTCCGCGCGGATTTTTCGCTGGTTGAAAGGTACCATTATTCTCCAGGTCCGCCACTCACGTGCCCCGTGTATGCACTGGGCGGCCTTGAGGATCCCAACATTACGCGCGAGGATCTCTCAGGCTGGGCACGGCACACGACGAGATTTGCCCTTACGATGTTGCCGGGTAATCACTTTTTTATCCTTAAATCAATTCCCTCGGTAATGACTATCATTGTGCGAACTCTAGCTCATTACCTTTGCTGATCACAGCACAGCCAAACAGACTTCCGCTGCGTCTGGCTCCTTAGCGAGGGATTGATATCCGCATTCGTGAAACATTGAACACGAATCGCCATACTCTAACAGCCTGTGCTCCAAGTTGGTGTGTACGTGCGGAATGATTAATGATCGTTTGCTTGCTGCTGCGCCTCTAAGGGCAGAATCAGAACTGCCCAAGCCCGATCTGAAAGTCCAGCGGGAAATTGTGATACCCGGAGCGAAGGCGCCGTGGCCGAGAATCGGCTACCGCCCCACGGGCTGTTAGGAGCATCCTATGGATGACTACCTCTTTCTTCGTCCAAACGTGCAAGTGGAGCCACTATTTGACCACTGGTACGTCTGGTCGCATTTAATTCCTCCAGCAACTGCTGCCCGAAACGTAACCGAGCGCCACCTTAAGATAATGGACTCCTACGTCGGCGCAGCACAGATTCATGCGAATGCCGTCAAGAATCCGAAAATGGCAGGAGGTCCGTTCATCGACTACGGCGGAAAGCGAGTCGACGAGATCAGAGCATTGCGCGACGCAACGCGTCAGAAATATGCTCATCTACTTAAGCTTTCAGGTGAGATCAGCGCATTGGATGAGTTGCTGCGCAATAAGGCAACAGGGTTCTCTATGCAGGGCCTCTATAAAGAGATACCAGCAGTGCTACGCGGCTACGTAGAATTGATATACGATTTGAATAACAACGCTTCTTTTCGAATCATCGAACCATTGCTGTATCGGAGCAAATATTATGATCGTTCGGCCCAGAGCCTCATGTTGTCGCTGGTCAGCGGTGATGACCGTCCGTTTGTGCTAAGCACCCCGCGTCTGCCGTCTCCCGAAGCTTATATGATTGAGCGGTCTTTTGATGATCCCATAGTCGATCAACTGTTTGCTCTGAAAAGCTCCCCACAACTATGGTCGTTCATTCGAGACCTCCTGGATGTTCCCGCCTCTCAACAGGAGTTAGTGAGATCCTTTTTTACAAGCGTGCGCCCGTCGCCTTATCAGTCCTACTCTGGGGAGGGTATCCGCTGGCGATATTTTGGCCACGCGTGCATTCTAATCGAATCGGCTGGTCTAACCCTGCTGTTTGATCCGGTGCTCAGTTATACATACGAAAGCGACGTTTCGCGGTACACATACGAAGATCTTCCCGAGAGAATCGACTACGTCCTGATTACCCACAATCATCAAGATCATGTATTGTTCGAAACTCTGCTACAGATTCGCCACAAGGTCGGTCATTTTGTAGTGCCGAGGAGTGGAGGCGGAGCACTCCAGGATCCCTCTCTTAAGTTAATCCTCGAAAACAGTGGTTGTCGCAACGTTATTGAAATTTGTGAGATGGACAGTATCCGCACTTCGCAAGGTGAGATACTGGCGCTCCCATTCTTCGGCGAGCACGCTGATTTGAATGTACAGTCGAAAACGGCATATCTCGTACGACTGGGCGGACATGTGCTGCTGTTCGCCGCCGACTCATGCAACATCGAACCAACTCTCTATCAGCACCTTCAGAACGCGATTGGCGATGTCGATGTACTGTTTTTGGGCATGGAGTGTGATGGGGCACCCTTGAGCTGGCTCTACGGGCCACTCCTTACGCGGCGTATTGAACGCTCGCAAGATGAATCGCGCCGTCTAGCTGGATCGGACTACGATCAAGCAGTAGATATGGTGAATCGGTTTAGCTGTAAGGAAGCGTACGTCTACGCAATGGGACAGGAGCCTTGGCTAAACTACGTCATGAGCCTTAAGTATACGCCAGAGTCACGCCCAATTGTGCATTCAAATCAACTCATTGACTACTGCAAAGGTAGGAATATCTGTGCCGAGCGTCTGTTTGGTGAGAAGGAGATCTTGATCGACTGAAACTCGGCAACAGTGTTCATCAACAGCTACAGACCCCGTTCATCTGGCCTCAAGGATTTCCATCGTGCTCAGAAAGCTTTTAGTAAGCCTACTCGACTGCTGGCGCATCCTGACTGCCTCGCGAGAACCAGTTCAAACTGGTGCGGGGTCAAGTGGGATTGCGGAGCTTCGTCGGATGTGTCGTCGCCACTTCGCGATTATGATCGGTGGCATCTGCATTCTCTTGATTAATCGTGGATCTGGAATGGTGTTGCCATACTCGATCCGGTTTGTGCTTGATGATGTTATTGGCCAAGGGCAAACTCATTCGCTTCTTCACTTGATGCCTCTCTTGATTGCCGCCTTAGCTATCCAGGCGTGTACGTCCCATGCGCTGACCAAACTGGTTGCTGATTCGGGCTATAGGCTCGTCGGAGTTCTGCGTCGCCATCTACAAGCGCACCTTCATCGTCTGCCGCTCAGCTTTTTCGATGAAAACACGGTCGGCGACTTGATTTCACGGGTTATGCGCGATGTAGATGGAGTGAAAAACCTTTTTGGACATGTTGGGGTCGAATTGCTCGGTGCTCTTATTACGATTGCGATCGCGCTCGTGCTGCTTGCTCGGATCAGCGCTGTTTTGACCGCAATTGTGGTTGGATACGTAGTTGGGTTTGCCTTGTTGGTGTTTCTGGCGATACGCTTCTGCAGCCCCCTGTATCGGCAGCGAGATGATATTCACGGTCAGCTCAGTAGTCGTTTGGCGGAATCAATCGGAGGCATTCGAGTAATAAAGGGCTACCGCGCTGAATCGCAGGAAGAAAATAAGTTCGCTGCTGGGGTAATCCAGCTTGTAGGCGCAGTCACTAGGGTATCGGATGCCACTTCAATTGTAAGTGCCATAGCGGTGATGCTCATTGGTGCCGTGTCCGTAACAGTGATGTGGGTAGGCGCTTACTTGGTTTCGATGCATGCACTGACTGTCGGCGAATTTGTTAGTTACCTGATTCTGTTGGGCCTTCTTAGCAGCCCGATCGTCCAAATTGTCATGCTCGGAAGTCAGATATCAGAGGCAAAAGCCGGACTTGACCGGGCACGCGCAATTTGGAGCGTTCCTAAAGAGCAGGACGCTCGGCGTGTCCGCGAAGTTCGCGAACTCCGTGGCGAGGTCAATTTTGAGGGTGTCAGCTTTGCTTACAAAGCTGGACAATGGGCGCTTTTGGAAGCCAGCTTTTGCGCTCGGCCCGGGTCGATAACGGCGCTTGTAGGGCCTTCAGGTGCGGGCAAGTCTACCGTGGCTGGCCTGATTGCGGGTTTCTATACTCCTTCCCAGGGCATTGTTCGTGTAGATGGCATTGACCTGCGGGAAGTCAAGCTCGATAGCTATCGAGCACATCTTGGCTTCGTCCTTCAGGAAACATTCCTGTTCGACGGGACAATCCGTGACAACGTTGCCTTTGCTCGGCCGGATGCAACGGATAAGGCAATCTTCGAGGCCTGCGAAGTGGCCCGGGTCAATGAATTTGCTGCTCGGCTTCCCGACGGATATGCTGCGGTCATCGGTGAGCGCGGCGTGAGGTTGTCGGGAGGGCAGCGGCAGCGCATATCAATTGCGCGAGCTGTTCTTGCAAATCCACGAATTCTTATTCTGGATGAGGCCACTTCCAATGTCGACTCGGAATCGGAATTGATGATCCAGAAGGCGCTCTCTGAGCTGATGCAGGGTCGCACCACTATTGTGATTGCCCATCGGCTGTCCACTATTCGATGTGCGGAACAAATCTTAGTCTTTGAGGGGGGCTTGTTAGTCGAGCACGGCAAGCATGAGGCTCTTTACGGAGCGCGCGGGCGGTATTGGCAACTATACACCGCACAGCAGGAACAGCTTTTCTATTCAGATTCAGATCAGGAGCTAGGGCCTAGTCTGAATCAGCCATCGACAAGCTCGATTAACGAAACTCCGTTCTCCGACCCAGCTACGATCATTTCGAAGATCGGCTGAACCTGGAAGCACAAACAGCAACTGGGGCCAAGGGCCCTGAATATCTCATTGCAGAGCACAACTGTATGGACGGCATACTGTCTACAATTGGCCAAACGCCGCTCATTGAGCTAAGAAGAATTTCCCAGAATACGGGAATCCGGGTGCTCGCGAAGCTTGAGGGTTTCAATCCCGGTGGCAGCGCAAAGGACCGCGCGGCACTGGAAATCATCACCAATGCCATCAAAAGTGGGCTGATCCAACCCGAAACCGTCATTATCGAATCCAGCTCGGGAAACATGGGCATTGGGATCGCGCAAGTCTGCCGCTACTTTGGGCTGCGGTTCATCTGCGTAGTCGATCCTCATATCATGACACAGAATGTGAGGATATTGAGGGCATACGGAGCCGAGGTCGACTTCGTGACGGAGCCCGATCCCGTTACGGGGCAATTTCTTCCGGCCCGGATTAACCGGGTCCGAGAGCTGCTTGCTTCGAATTCGCATAGCTTTTGGCCAAACCAGTATGCCAATCCAAACAACTCAGGAGCACATTATCGGGGCACTATTCGCGAAATCCTTGAGGCACTGGATCAAAGACTTGATTACCTTTTTTGTTCAGTCAGCACCTGTGGAACACTGCGTGGTTGTTCGGACTACTTGCGCGACCACGGTCATCATGCCAAAGTTATCGCAATTGATGCCGAGGGCAGTCTAGTGTTCGGCAACAACAAGCCTGGTAAGCGCCGTCTGCCCGGGCTGGGTGCCGGTATACGACCCCCGTTGTGCGATCCAACGGGTGTCCATCAGGTTGTGTACGTGAGCGATGCTGATTGCATTTCCGGGTGCCGTCGGCTCGTTCGGGAGGAAGCGATACTGGTCGGAGCATCATCTGGAGGCGTTCTCAAGGCCATTGAGCGTCTGATCCCTGCATTCCCGGAAGGGACGATTTGCGTGGGAATTTTTCCCGACAGAGGAGAGCGATACATGGAAGTCGTCTATGATGACCAATGGGTTCACGATAATATCGTGGAGTTCACTCAAGGGCAGGAGCAGAATCACAGAGTTGTTGATGGACGTAACTGACATACTAATGCTGAAGGCCGAAGAGGTCCGATCTATTCTCGACGGCCGCGAGTTGCAGATACTTGAGCTGATAAGATCCGTGTATAAACTCCACGATTCTGGCTTCACCGCGCTGCCTCACTCCACGTTTCTGCCGTTGCCGAACAGCACAGGAAGCCGGATAATCGCGCTTCCAGCATACGTTGGTGGTGATTTCTGCGTCGCCGGGATTAAATGGGTTGCCTCGGCTCCGGAAAATCTCAGAAAAAGAATGGACCGCGCGACGGCCGTGGTGGTCGTGAACGACCCCGAAACGGGCAGGCCGCTAGCGGTGATGGAGGGTTCACACATCAGCGCTGCCCGAACAGCGGCAAGCGCGGTGATTGCCGCGCAGGTGTTATCGCCCAAGGACTGCCGCACCCGTTTCGGACTGATCGGCTGCGGGCGCATCAATTTCGAAGTCGTACGCTTCCTTAGAGCTGTCTTTCCGCTCGATTTAGACCTATGCCTGTTTGATTTATACCCCGATCGCGCCGCTCGGTTTAAGGCGCGCTTGGAACAAGCGTGTCCTGATTTGAGAGTCATAGTATCTAGCACCCTGACAGCGGTATTTGAAAAGTGCAACGTAGTTTCTCTCGCGACTACGTCTACAGATCCCTATATTCGAGACTTACCGGTTTCGGCAGCGGGGAGCACTATTCTGCACATTTCCCTGCGTGACCTATCGTCCCGAATCATACTAAGCAGCGATAATGTCGTTGATGATGTAGACCACGTGTGCCGAGCGCAGACATCCATACATCTTGCAGCGCAGGAATGCGGGCACCGAGATTTCATACGATGTACGCTTGGAGAAATCCTGACAGGCTCAGCCGCTTGGCAGCGAATTGCCGGCCGTACGACGATTTTCAGCCCCTTTGGCCTCGGCATTCTCGACATAGCGTTAGCTAAGCTAGTCATGGGGATTGCGGTCAGTTCGGAAGTGGGTATGGTTGTCCCGCACTTTCTGCCTCAGACGTGGTGGTGTGATACGAATGAAGCGAGGGTAGTCGGCGTGCCAAGCGACGTATCAGTTGAGCAACCGGGGAACTCCGAGCCAAGAAAGCATTCTGTGCATGAGGTCTAGTTCCTCAGTTGTGTAGTTGTCGTCCGTCTACAAATAAGGAGAGACGCTCGAATAAGTCATCCGGAGGTGCTGGCATCAATGATATTTTCCCAAAATCTTAAGTACGCGTTCCGCGCGCTCCGTCGCAGTCCGGCATTTGCAACCGTTAGCGTCTTGTCACTCGCGCTAGGCATTGCGATTAACAGCTCCGTGTTCAGTGCGTTTCAGTCGGAGCTTTACCCCTCTTTTGGCTACAAAGATCTGGGCGGGATTTACGAGGTTCAGAGCGTAAACCGGGAACGACTGACTCTGCAAGGCATGTCGGTCTTGGACTTTTTGGACTTGCAAGAGCAGGTCAACGTTTTCGATGACTTAGCGGCTATTCAATTCGACGCGTTCACCTTGACCCCTCCCAAAGAGGATGCCATTAGGGCAATCGGGATGAGAGTCACACCTAATTTCTTTTCTTTCCTCGGCACTACACCGCTCATCGGGAGGGACTTTTATAGCGATGACCAGTCTACGCGAGATACAACAGTGGTCCTGGATTATGACTTTTGGCACAATCACTTCGGTGGAGATCCTACCGTCGTCGGGCGAAGTATTGTAATAAGTGGTCAAAATTATGCGGTCATCGGGGTAATGTCTCCTCGGTTCCGATGGCTTTTCTCGCGTGAAATCGCATTTTATGTTCCCCTCAGATTCCGTTCTGTCCCAACAAGTGCAGAGGCTCGCAAAACCCGAGAGCTGAACATTATTTTGACGCGTCTCAAGCCGGGAGCGACGTTGGCAGCGGCACAGGTCGTGATGCAGGCGATCACACCTCGCCTTCAGCAACAGCACCCGGAGGAAGATCGGAATTGGGTTTTCCGCATAGTTACCTTGGGCGAGCGAATTTATCGGGAGGGTGACCGAAGGAGTTTTGTGCTGCTTCAAATATCCGTCGCGCTAATCTTGTTGATTGCTTGCGTGAACGTAATTAGCCTGCTGTTGGTTCGGGCCGTTGCGCGAAAGAAAGAAATGGCCTTGCGCTGGGCACTTGGCGCGCAATTGACCCATATTCTGCGGCAACTTCTGAGTGAGAGCTTTGTCTTGTCGGGCATAGCCATGGTACTTGCCTTGCCGATGACCTACTGGGGCGCTCGGCTGATCGCCAGCCTCCGTGACATCGGTCCGGCGGAGGGGCTTAGCTTGACTGTATTTGCATTCACTAGCGCGATTGCGATTGCTAGCGCTATGATAGTCGGATTAGCGCCCGTCCTGCATCTCTCGCGCCATGATCTGAATGTCGCATTGAAGGGCACCGTCCGTGGTCCAGAACGGTTGGCTTCGACCTTTCGCAATGCGCTTGTCATCGCAGAGATCTCGATAGCCGTGTTGCTAGTTGCCGGCGCAGGACTCCTGTTCAAAACCCTTCTCATTCGGGCACGACTCGATCCAGGGTTTGACACTCGAAGTCTTTTGGTTGCGCGCCTCCCCCTGCTGGATCTGAAATACGCTCGTCCCGATGCACGAGCACTGTTTCTCCAGCAAGTTCTGCCAAGTATAGCCGCACTCCCTGGTGTTCGCTCCGTGACAGCTGTTAACTGGCCGCCTTTGAGAGAAACAGACACGTCAATGGCCACAACGCGGGATGGCTTTACAGCAGCCGATCTAAACTACAGAAATGTGACTGAGAGCTACTTTCGTACGTTGCGAATTCCGGTTCTTCAGGGACGGGACTTTGAACCTTCTGACATCACTCGTCACGCGAATGTTGCCATTGTTAACGCTATCCTAGCGAGGAAGTTCTGGCCCAACCAAAACCCCATCGGCAAACAGGTCAAGTTAGGAGGACCTACTTCTCAATGGCTTGAAATCGTTGGTGTTGTTACCCCAACAGTCAATCGTGATCTTACTGACGTCAATCAACCTGAAGTGTATCAACTGACTGACGCGCCTTCTGAGTCGCCTTGGCTGATCGTGCGCACCGCGGTGGATCCGTTAACGATCGTGCCCTCGCTGAGGCATGTGATTTCTTCTGTTGACAGAAATCAGCCGCTGGCGGGAGGAGAAGCGCTAACAACGATGGAGCAGTTGGTTGAGCATGACGCGTTTGTTTCACGGTTCCTGAGGAATCAACTGTTCGCTGCGGCTCTCTTCGCCATCGTGCTTGCCGGGGGAGGCATCTATACCGCAGTTTCTTACTTCCATGCGCAACGAATTCCTGAGATTGGTATTCGGATGGCCCTCGGCGCAAATCGAGGCCAGATCTTCTGCACGGTGAGCGGCTACGGAATTAAGCTCGGCATCTTGGGCTGCGTATTCGGGATGGTTACCGGATTCTGTATTAGGGGAATCATTATGAAATATTTGTATGGTGTCTCGGTAGAGGATCCGACGGTTCTCATTGGGACCGGCATCGGAATTCTGGCCTTGGTGCTCCTGGCAAGTTTCGTGCCAGCATATCACGCCAGTCAACTTCAGCCCGCATCCGTCCTTAGGACCGAGTAGGGCACAATCCGCGAGCGTTGTGTAAGAGCGGTGGGTGTCTACTATGTGTCTTCGCTCAGTACCTTCGACCATCACTAATTGGACTAGCGGTGGATAAGGTTTCGTGTTTATCACTCTGGCCGTAAGTAAAGCCGATTACTCCTCAAATCGCCAAAGGTCTGAAAGGCGCGTCCCTGGATGCACAGCGCTCCGTTCGCCTGGATACTCCTAGACAAGTTCAGCAGCCACACTCAAGAACACACATGCACATCAACAAGGATCTGATTGCAATACTTGAGGCAAGAGCAGCTCAGGCGCCAGATCGCGCTGCGTTCGTATTCCTGTCTGCGAACGGAACAGTTAGTTCGAAGATTACTTATAGGGTGCTAAGCACCCGGGCGCGTTCTATTGCTTCATTTCTGCGGACTGATTTCATGCAGGGCGAGCGTGCCTTGTTGGCTTATCCTTCAGGACTTGAGTTTGTAGAGGCATTTTTCGGCTGTTTATACGCAGGAATTATCTCAGTTCCTGTACATGGTCCGCGATCGAGCAAGGACATTCCAATACTCGCAGCCATTGCTGCCGACTGTGGCGCAAGGATGATACTGTCTAACGAAGAATCATTGCCATTGACCCAGCAAATCTGCTCTCCCGCCAAGATGCCGTGCGACGTTAGGGCCATCACAACAAAAAACATAGCGGGCGCCTCTGGAGATTGGCAGAGCATGCCTTCTATTGACGGTGATGCACTAGCCTACCTGCAGTACACGTCAGGTTCTACGAGGCAGCCCAGAGGCGTAATGGTCGCACACAACAACGTATTGTCTAACCTTGAATACATTGACCGGGGTTTTCGGCATCTACCGACCAGCGTGTCCGTATCTTGGTTACCGCATTTTCATGATATGGGATTGGTGTACGGTATTCTCGAACCCATATTCATGGGTTTTCTGGGCGTGCTGATGTCCCCCGCAACCTTCGTGCAGCACCCAATTCGGTGGCTCCGCGCCATCCACGACTGGAAAGCCACGCACAGCGGAGGCCCGAACTTCTCATACGACCTTTGTGTAGACCGGATCCCAGAGGATGAGACCGCTGAACTGGACCTGAGCAGTTGGACTACAGCATTCAACGGTGCAGAGCCCGTGCTCCGTGGAACAATCGAGCGTTTTACACGAAAATTCTCGAAAAACGGCTTCCGGCGAGACGGTCTCTGCCCAGCTTACGGGCTCGCCGAAGCGACTCTCAAAGTATGTTCTGCAGCCGGGGACGAGGGTATCCGCTACTTCTGCGCCGATCAATCAGCCTTGCAGGCTCACTGTGTCCGCGCCACCGCCGATGACCAGGGACGATGGCTCGCCTCCTGCGGCAGTCCGGGCGAAGGGGTACAACTTGCCATTGTAGAGCCTCATTCGCGCGAATTGTGTCGGCCGGAGCAAGTGGGCGAGGTGTGGGTGCAGAGCGCGAGCGTCGCGCGCGGATACTGGAATCGCTATGACGATACGAAAGATACGTTCGAAGCCTATACCGCCGATGGACGAGGACCTTTCCTGCGTACGGGCGACCTCGGATTCTTGCACGATGGCCAGCTATACGTGACGGGTCGTCTCAAAGATCTCATCATCGTCCATGGAAAGAATTACTACGCCGAAGATATCGAGGTGACGGTTCGCAATTCCAGTCCTACTCTCCAACACACTGTGCAAGTTGCGTTCGGTTCGCCAACAGGGGGTGGCGCCGAAGGGGCCGTAATCGTCCAGGAGTTATCTTCCAGTGAAAAGTCAAAAGGACTAGAACTCGCGCGCATCATCGCCGAAGCGGTCCTATCCGAGCATGGAATTCAAATAGATAGAATTTTCTTCGTCTCCCGGCGACAGATTCCCAAGACTTCGAGTGGAAAACTAAGACGCAGTACGTGCCGGGAAGCGATCGAGAAGCGCTCAATGAAAGTGGTATCATGCGTCGATTTTGCCTCTGCGGAGCAAATCACATCGAGACCGCAGGAGTTGTCTCCCGACGCGAACCAAGCTCACAAGCTCGTGATCGAGCGCTATCTCCTAAGGCAAGTCGAACGATTGCGAGGTGTTTCATATCGAGGCACGGGTAAATTCATCGCCGTCGACTCACTGCAAGCAGCCGAACTGGCTAGGGCGGTTGCACGCGATCTCGAAATCACGGTGAGCATGGACCGATTTTTGAAGCCCTTCTCGATCGCTGAAGTTACCGAGGAATTCGCGCGGTCATTAAGGACGCGGACATCGCAACCGATAAAGGACGCGCCAGGATGTGATGCGGCCGTACTCTCTGCCGAGCAGGAACGCCTCTGGTTTCTCGACCAAATTCAGCCGGGGAATCCCGCCTTGAACATTACGGCTGGCGTGTTTCTCCGTGGGAAATTAGACCATGCACTGCTGCAGCTAAGTCTCGAGAAAGTTTTGGAACATCATCAGACGTTGCGAGCAGGTTTTCGCAACAGCGATGGCGTCCCACACTTGATAGTAGCCGCACGTGTCGACGTGGATTTGCCCGTACTTACTGGACCTACAAGTTTCAGTTTAGAGCGATCGCCTTCCCTCAGGGCGAATGCCGCCCGCGATTTACTCCGCACTGAGTCCTTGAAAGGATTTTCCCTTGATTGTCCTCCCTTGGTGGCCTGCTCGCTGGTGCGGTGCGTCAGAGAAGAATACCTTTTGATCGTTCGAATCCACCACATTATAGCTGATGCCACGTCAGTTGATTTATTCATCCAGCAGCTTCTATCAACCTACAAATCACTCATCGATGGTACTGCCCTGCCGGAAATCTCGGAAGATATTCCGTATTTCAGCTTTACGCGCTGGCAACGACAGAATCCGCAATTAGCGGGTCCCCATGTCGACTACTGGAGAAACCGGCTCGAGAACGGATTCCCTGAGTTCAGCCTACCCTATGATCGAAAGTGTGCCGATCAAGCAGTTTACGAAGCGGGATCGGTCTCTTTCGACATTCCTGCGGATATTCAGCAGGCGATACTAACACTCGCGGAAGGATACAAGACAACTCCATTTACAGTCCTTCTATCCTGTGCGTTTTGCTTTCTCTACGCGCTGACACATGAGGAGGATTTGATGATTGGCGTGCCCCTGAACGGGCGGAATGTTCCCGGTGTGGAGAGAACAATCGGCTTGTTTGCATTTCCGATGCCGCTTAGAGTGGCGATAAAGCCCGATTTTCCCTTTGCGACCTTCCTTGTAAAGACGCATGAAGTAGCTCTAGAAATGTATTCCCACAGTGAGTTGTCATTTGTGCATCTGATGCAGATAGTTCAACCACATCGCAGTCGACATCTAGTATCACCTTTTAATCTGATGGTTACGAACATAAAGACGAACATCTCATCAACTCAAATTTCGAACCTCGAGATCGGTCCTGTGCTGTTTGCCAATGGAGCGATCGACTGCGACCTAAGCCTAATGTTTGTCGACGCTCAAGACCTTAGCGCCATCATGACTTACAATGCGGCACGGTTTTATTCAACTACAGCCAGGTCTATGGCTGACTTGTTTCTCGATGTGGTCAGAAAAGCCGTCACCGCCCCCGAGACTCCGGTTGGTCGCCTGTTTGGCGAACTGCCCTCCCACCGTGAAAGTTATAAGCTGCTGATATCCACGACGTTCATGGCGGAACCCATTTCCGAATCCTTGCATTTCTGGATAGATAAGCTTCAACTTCCCTACCTGGTGGAAGTGCTGCCCCATAGCCAAATATTTCAACAATTGCTCGATCCTTTTGGACAATTCCGGACCAACCAGTCTGGGGTGAATGTCATCCTGTTGCGCCTGGACGACATTATCAGTGGCGATGACGGACAGACTTCAGGGGTTGAATGTGGGAGCGCGCGGATGCGATTTAACGCTAGCGATCTGTTGACGTCTCTCGAAGAAGCGGTTAGGAACAGCGCCGCCCAGTACGTGCTCTGCATTTGTCCGCCTGCAGCCGTGCTTCTGAAAAGTGAGATGCGTTGCCACGAGCGTCTGGAACAGCTACGGGCTGCGGCGGCACAGATATCAAATCTTATTTTCCTCGATTTCGAGCAAATTTCCTCTCTTTACCCGGTCGCCGACTGCTATGACCTACCGCTGGAGCAACTCAGCGGAATTCCATTTACGCGGACCTTCTTTGTATCGCTTGGTACCGCTCTCGCGCGCTTTATCTATTCTGTGAATGTCCCTCCACGTAAAGTTATCGTTCTCGACTGCGACAATACTCTTTGGCGGGGAGTCTGCGGCGAGCTAGGCGCCTTCGGCGTTCGGGTTGGGCCGCCATACGAGGCCCTGCAGCGGTTCATGCTTGGACAATTGGAGGCGGGCATGCTGCTATGCCTGTGCAGCAAAAACGAGGAAAAAGACGTCATGAGCGTATTCGACCAGAATCCTGAAATGGTTCTTCACCGTGACCATCTCACCTGTTGGCGTGTCAATTGGGATTCGAAGTCTCACGCCCTGCAGTCGCTCTCATCCGAGTTGGGATTTGCGCTGGACAGTTTTATTTTTGTCGATGACGACCCATTGGAATGTGCCGAAGTATCCCTTAATTGCCCAGAAGTGATGACAGTTCAGTTGCCGGCCCCCGACGACATCCCAACCTATCTTCAGCATGTGTGGGCTTTCGACCATTGGCGGCCTACGCGCGAAGGAAGGCTACGAGCAGTCACTTACGAACAGAATCGAAAACGCGAGCAGCTCCGCGCCGCAGCGCCAAGTCTCGAGGACTTTCTTATCGGCCTGCAGATCAAGACGCGCATAGCATCGGCAACGATTGAGGATGTTCCGCGCATGTGGGAATTGATTCAGCGAACAACGCAGTTTAATACCTCATTGAAAAGGCGGGCCACAAATGAGATCCGTTTGTTACTACAGAGCGGATATTATCGTTGCCATACCGTAACTCTATCCGACAGATACGGAGAATACGGGCTCATTGGCCTGATCATATTTACCCTCGGTTCGTCTATGCTCGAGGTCGACACTTTTCTGCTCAGCTGTCGCGTGTTGGGTCGCCGAGTCGAGCACCAAATGCTTGCTTGGCTGGGAAAGGAAGCCGTTCGTTTGGGCCTTTCTCATGTTCGGTTGGCATTCCGCCACGGAGTACGAAATAGACCTGCGTATGAGTTTCTGAAGGCATTGGCTGCCGATGAGTTCCTCAACACGGAGCAGAACGAATTGGTATTTACTATGTCTGCCCACGCAGCATCGCAACTTCCACAGCTCGTAACATGCGAGTAGCTCTTTCAGCTTGAGGTGATGCACATGGATGACCATCTCGATCGAAAGTGGATTCGATCTCCCAGAGTAATGCGCAGTACTAATACGGATATCGATTCGCAATTAGTTAAGGATATTGCCGAGAATCTCCGCGATCCAAAGGAGATTCTCGATGAGATCTTTAGGGATAGGGACTCGTCGCTTCCTCCAGTATGTCAGGCCAACCGTGCCACGGAGCAATGGATCGCCGAGCTCTGGGGCGAGTTTCTGGGCGTTGGGCAGGTAAAAACGGACGACAGTTTCTTCGGCATGGGTGGGCACTCTTTGCAAGCTGCTCAAATTCTTGCCAGGATTAATCACCATTTCGGCATCGAAATCCCTATTGATATGCTTTTTAGTGAAGAATTCACAGTAGGTCGACTGGCACAGATAGTTGACACTATGAGATACAGTGATAGACCTCGTATCGAGGGAACTGCTCGAAAAGGATGAACTCTATTGTTCAGAACGAACGTATCGGAGGAGCGCGCGCCCCAATGGCCGGAACTTCAGGCGGAGGGCGGGGATCGCCGACACCACCGAGGTTTTCCAAGTGACTGCCATGAGTCAGTATGCGAGTCGATATTTCAAATCGTTTGTCCATAGAGTGCCTTTACTCGGTCATCCTCCAGCATACGGTTCGGGACCTTTTCCAGAATGCGGTGTTCTGAATAGCAGGTTTGCAAAAATGATTAACCCGTGCGCAGTGAAAGGCATTTCAATATTATTGTCGGTCGCGGCTGGATGAAAAGGTCTGGCTTTCGCCGCTCTGCCGGGTTGGGGAACGACCGCGCAGGATTTGGAAAAGCTGCGCTCAGCGGGCATAAGAACTTTGGGCCCTCGCGGCGATATCGACACGGTTTCATCACAGACTCGCAGGCTCCTCGTTGCCCTCTTCATGGCCGGAAGGATTCGGACTAGTCGTGGTCGAAGCGATGCTGCGCGGAATTCCAGTGCTCCCGAGTGACCTCGGCGGACTTCCTGAGGCCAAAATGGACACAGGATATATTTTTCCGGTGCGCTTGATTCGGAAATACTTGGCTTCGCTCGATGAACATCTGCTGCCGTTCGGCGACTTGCCGGACCAAGACGTGCGACTATGGTGTTCCGAGATTAATGGATTTATTCGCGATTCGCAGCTGTATAGGGAAGTACCGCGCAGGCTCGGGATATCTCCCACAGATTTTTCAGCAGAGTGGATCCGAATCGACTTGAAACGGCACTGACGGAAATGTCGACGATGCGATCTGAAAGTTGTCCGAGCGGTTTCATTTGATTAACTTGCGTCTCAGCGCGAAAGTGTTGATACCCGAGATCAGAGGAGTTCGTCATGCGGAATGTGATTCTTGCGGCAGTCGGCACAGTTTTGTTGCCGTGCGGGGCTTACGGCCAGAGTGCGCCGTCCGAGACACAATCTTGCGAGGGTCTGGCGCAACTCCAACTGCCTGGAGCGAAGATCCTCTCGGCGCAGACGGTCGCGGCCGGGGCGTTCACGCCGCCGTCAAATATATCTCCCCGGTTGGCGAGGGACCCCTCTTTCTACAAAACGCTTCCTGCGTTCTGCCGGGTGGTGGCGGAAGCGACGCCGAGCGCTGATTCCTCGATCAAGATCGAAGTGTGGATGCCCGTCAATGGTCAGAATGGCGGCGGGTGGAACGGAAAACTCCGAGGCCGTGGCAACGGAGGATTCGCCGGAGAGATCGGGTACCAGCAATTGGGAATTGCGGTGCGCGAAGGTTATGCGACGGCCGGCACAGATACCGGTCATTCCGGCGGACCGCCGGACGCGACTTGGGCGATGGGACATCCCGAGAAGGTGACGGACTTCGGATACCGAGGAATCCATGAGATGACGCGGACCGCGAAGGCGGCGATCAAGGCGTATTACGGCAAGGATCCGCAGCATTCGTATTTCGGAAGTTGCTCGAACGGCGGGCGGCAGGCGTTGATGGAAGCGCAGCGCTTTCCGGAAGACTACGACGGGATTCTGGCGGGAGCGGCGGCCAACTTCTTTACGCACCTTTTGACTAAAGCGCTTGCGGACGCGCAAGCGACGACCCTTGATCCAGCCAGCTATATTCCGTCGAGCAAGCTGGCGGCGATCGCTCGTGCGGTGAACGCTGCCTGCGACGCGCAGGACGGAGTGATCGACGGGATACTCAACGATCCGAGGCAATGCCACTTTGATCCGGGCACGATGCTTTGCAAAAAAGGCGATTCGGGGAAGTGCCTGACGGCGGCGCAGGTGACCACGCTGAAAAAATTGTATGAAGGGCCGAACGATGCGAAAGGACGAAAGATTTTTCCGGGCTATTTGCCGGGAGCGGAAGAGGGGCCTGGTGGATGGGAAACGTGGATCACTGGACCGGCGCCAGGCAAAAGTTTGCTGTTCACCTTCAGCGGTGGATATTTTTCCAACGTGGTCTTTGGGAAGGCGGACTGGGATTATAAGGATGCCAGTGTTGAACAAGCGGGGAAAGCTGCGGATGAGAAGACTGCGCAAATTCTGAACGCGACAGAGGCGAATCTTGCGGCGTTCAAGGCGCGGGGCGGGAAGCTGATTCTCTATCACGGGTGGAACGATCCGGCAATTTCGGCGCTCAACACGATTAACTATTACAACGACGTAGCGAGCAAGATGGGCGAACAGGAGAGAGAGGCGTTCGCGCGGCTCTACATGGTGCCGGGGATGCAACACTGTGGCGGTGGTCCCGGGCCGGATTCGTTTGGGCAGGGCGGCGGGGGCGCGAAGGACCCGCAGCACAACGTGGAGTTGGCGGTCGAACAGTGGGTGGAGAATGGAATTGCTCCCGCCGCGATCATTGCTGCGAAGTACGAAGGTGGCGACCCTGCAAAGCGAGTAAAGATGACGCGGCCGCTGTGTCCGTATCCGCAGATTGCGAAATACAAGGGAAGAGGTGCTACGAACGACGCAAGCAATTTTGTATGTACGGCGAGAGCAAAATGAACGCGAAAGCCGGCTAAACACTACATGCCGTTTGATTCGCGAGTCACGACTTTACGAACGCAAACCGTATTGGACCGTCGACGACGCCTGAATGGCGAGGACTTAGCGTAGTAAGCGAGGAAATCCGTGTTTGGACTCCGTTGGATTTACTCTTATCCGAGCAAAGTAGCCAGATTTTGATTTGTGCGAGCACGGCTGCCGTGTGCGGGTTTTGTGAAGTCGATCAGTTCCGTGAGGGAAGCCGATGGGCATTCCTGCGGGTTCCGATCAGGGATCGAAGCTGCAGCTTTTCCTAAATTTATAACGAGGTGATTTAAATGAGTCAGCTAATCCGTTACTGTAAGGCGTACCCGATCGAGTCTTTTCGTCAATTCGATGGCTGGAGCCGCACGATTAGCTCTTCTGCCGAGGTTCTGTTTCTGCATGATACTTATGTTGTGACTGAAGACGTTTTTGACGACCAAGGCGTTGTGTTCAGGGACGTCACTGAAGCATGGAAGCAGTTTTGTAAGACTGTGCTCCGCTTTGAACCAGAGCAATATATCGGCAATCTTGAACCGACTGTAACGTGACCGAGGCCCGGGCCGCTGTCCGTCTCCTGCGATCGGATTCCCGCGCTTTCGTAGCCTCAACGAGGCGCACCGTTTCACATTGACCAATTTACGTAACTTCCTGTCTTGTCCTTAAGTTTACGAATACTTCTTGGGCCGAGGTTTCTAAGCCGTCGTGAGCGAACCTAGCAGTAGCGTCGGACCAAAGGTCTCTCCTGCAGGCTTTGCGCAAGAGCGGCTGTGGATTGTTGAGCACTCGCAGCCTCGAGGGAATCTTTATAACAGCTCCTTTGCCGTTTACATTGACGGGTGTCTGGACCTACGTGCGCTCACCCTGGGCCTCGGCGCCGTTGTTGCGCGACATGAAGCGCTGCGGACAACATTCACACTTTATGAGGACCGGCTCATGCAGGTAGTCCATCCACTGAAAAGTTGTCCTGTGTCCTTCGTGGATCTGAGCCATAAGGCCGAAGCGAAAGTAAAGGTCGCGGCACAGTCCCTTGTTGTCGACGAGATTTCTCGACCGTTCGATCTTGAGAGAGATCTCCTTCTGCGCGCTTTGGTGATCCGCTTTGCGATGAATAGATACCTCCTTCAGCTAGTCACTCATCATATTGTTACGGATTATTGGTCACTCTCAATCGTCGTTCGCGACCTCAGCATTGCATACGAGGCGTTTTCGTCCGGTAGTCGGCCGCGTTTTGCATCGCAAGTCGAGGTTCAGTACAGCGATTTCGCTAAGTGGCAGAGGGAGCGTGTCGAAAGCGGACACTGTGATCAGCAATTGCATTACTGGTGTACACAGTTGGCGGATTGCCCGGTTCTGGAAATCGCTCGTGACGCTGATTTGCACGTCGAAAACCACCTGATCACCGGTAGAACAGAACGTAGTCATTTAGGTCACGACTTGACTAGTGTCCTGAAGGCTTTTGCTCGGCACGAAAATGTGACGCTATTCGCCACCCTGCTTTCTGCCTACTATTTGTTGCTGAGCCATTACAGCGGTCAGTGCGATCTTGCTGTCGGGACTGCAATCTCAACCCGTCACTTTCGGAAACTGGAGAGCGTAGTCGGTCCCTTCATAAATCTGGTTGTCCTGAGAATGACGATCAATAGACACGCGTCGTTTCGCACGCTTGTCAAGGAGGTCTGGCAGACGCTACGGAGTGGATATGCCCACCAGGACATTCCATTCGAGCGGGTGGTCAAGGAGGTCCAGCCTGTTCGTGAACACGGCAAAACCCCTCTTTGCCAGACGTTTTTTAGTCTTCAGAACGATGGAGCTAGCCTGCCACAGTTCGGCAAAACAGTGGTAAGGCCATTTGAGGATGGACCTACAGAGACGATTCCACGATTTAGTCTGTCACTGTCAGCAACGGCCCGGAGTGACGGTATCGATCTGATGCTCGAGTATGACACCCAAGTATTCAATCTCTCGACCGCGCAGGGCTTTCTCCGCCATTATGCACAGTTGCTGGATTTTATGTTGGCCAATGCCGATGACGCTGTTTATCACTTTTCGCTGCTGAGTGCCTCTGAGCGCCGGAAACTGCTAGGGGATTGGAATCGCACTGAGTCGCCAGTGCCAGAAAAGTGCATCCATCAATTGTTTGAAGAGCAAGTTAAGCGCACGCCGAACAAAATTGCTGCCGTATTTAATGAAGTCAGCATCAGCTATGCCGAACTTGCCGATAGAGCGAACAGGCTGGCCGCTTCATTGCGATGTCTGGGCATAGGTCGTGGGGGGCGAGTGGCGATTTTTCTTGAGCCCGGTATAGACATGCTTGTCTCAATGCTGGGCGTGCTCAAAGTCGGTGCGGCGTATATTCCGGTAGACCCAATACTTCCCCCAGAGAGAGTTGGATTTATTTTGACTGATACCGATCCCGCCGCCGTCGTGACCACCTGCGCTTCGCATAAGGTTTTGCAAGCATCGGCGATCAAGACCGTCGTTGTCGATTCACTCGACAGACACGGTGGAGCCTCCTACGTCAACAACACCAACGCAGCCTGTTCACCGGATGATCTGGCCTACATAATCTACACTTCCGGTTCCACAGGCTCACCGAAAGGCGTCCAAGTTACACATATGGGCGTTGTGAACTTTCTTCTTCACATGAAGAATCAGTTGGCAATCACGAGCAATGACCGGTTTCTGGCGATCACAATGATTTCATTCGACATCGCCGCGCTTGAGCTATTTTTACCCCTTGTCGTAGGAGCCTCGACGGTCATCCCACCTCGCCCCACTGTGCGGGACGCAGCGTTGCTTGCGCGATTCATTATGGATTGCGAGCCGACTGTGATTCAGGGTACCCCAACGACCTGGAGAATGCTCCTAGACGTGGGCTGGCCCGGCGGGAGTGGGATTAAAGTCTTGTGCGGAGGTGAGGCCCTGCCGTCTGACGAAGCGCAGCGCTTGCTACAGATCGCTCCGCTTGTACGGATCATGTACGGGCCTACGGAGACTTCTATCTGGTCGACTACATATAGTTTGGACGTAGCAGAACGTAGTCATCTGATTGGTAAACCGATTTCCAACACGCAGGTATACGTGGTGGACGAGTGGGGGCAGGCGGTGCCGGTGGGGGTGCCGGGAGAACTCTACATTGGAGGGGCGGGGGTGGCGCGCGGGTATCTGAACCGGGCGGGACTGACGGCGGAGAAGTTTATTCCGA
>WNFG01005537.1_pt1 | contig 22205 bp, 22 predicted proteins | sample 5400431 | NCBI WGS metagenome assembly WNFG01 (sample SAMN13153346, study PRJNA577476) | soil metagenome | isolation source: 120 cm saprolite under Douglas fir tree site 2 hole 3 replicate 2 | place: USA:California | collected 2015-04-18 | reverse complement strand
GGCCGGCGCCGCGATGCGAAGTAATGCGCCACGGCCACGATGCCGCCGAGGTTCTCGCCGATCACACCGAATTCGCGGTCGTAGTCGACGTCTGCCGGCGAGTAGGTCAGGGCCCGTTCGGGCGTGCAGAGGTCGAAGAACCGCGCGTGCAACGTTTCCGGCGAGAGGTGCCCGTAAAACGCTAGCAGCCGCTCCCGATCATCGGGACGAATGGGACGAAGGTGCAACGTATGCCCCGTCCGGAGAACGACATCGGCTTCGAACTGCATGGGATACGCGACTGCGGTCATGGCTGCCTCCGAGTGGACAGTACGGTTGTACGCCGTTTCGCGAAGGCGAGGGTAGTCACGATGGCCAGTGACGGGCGTCACGAGGAAAGTTTCACGCGGAGACGCGGAGACGCGGAGGGAGAGCTCACCACATCTTTTTCTCCGCGCCTCCGCGTCTCCGCGTGAGTCCGTTCCTTATTTCTGAACATGTTCATAAACCTCTTGACGCCAGCTTCTTCGCGGCCTACATTGAAGTTGAACACGTTCAACTCATGGACAAGGAGCTGACATGAAACCGGCAAAGGTCGTCATCGCAGGCGGTTCGGGATTCCTGGGATCGCTGCTTGCGCGCGAGTTTCACGGCAAGGGGATCGAGGTCGTCATTCTCAGCCGGCATCCGGTTTTCTCGCCCTGGCGAGTCGTGGAATGGGACGGGCATTCGCTCGACACGTGGGCCGGCGAGATCGACGGAGCGGATGTGATCGTGAACCTCGCCGGACGAAGCGTTCATTGCCGCTACAACGAGAGCAATCGCCAGGAGATCCTGCGGTCGCGGCTCGATGCGACGCGCGCCATTCGCAAGGCCATCGCCATCGCTCAACGACCGCCGAAGGTGTGGCTGCAGATGAGCACGGCCACCATCTACGCGCACCGCACCGATGCCGCGAACGATGAGTTCACCGGCATCATCGGCGGCAGCGAGGAAGACGTCCCGGAATCGTGGCGATTCAGTATCGATGTGGCCACGCAGTGGGAAGCGGCGATCAACTCCGCCGCGGTGCCACGCACGCGCCGGGTGATCCTGCGGACGGCGATGGTGATGGCAGCCAGGCCCGGCAGCGCGTTCGCCACGCTGCGGAATCTGGTCCGCGCCGGCCTGGGAGGCCGTGCCGGGAGCGGCAGCCAGTACATGTCGTGGATTCATCATCGCGACTTCGTCCGCGCCATCGACTTCCTCATCGATCACGACGACATCGCCGGCATCGTCAACCTTGCCGCACCCGAGCCGTTGCCCAACGCCGAGTTCATGCGCGTGATCCGTGAGGCGTGTGGCGTCCGCTTCGGCCTTCCAGCCGCCCCCTGGATGCTGGCCGCCGGCGCATGGGCTCTGCGCAGCGAGACGGAGCTGATTCTGAAGAGCCGGCGGGTGGTTCCGGCGCGGCTTCTGGCGCGCGGATTCGAGTTCACCTTTCCGGAGTGGCCCGGAGCCGCGCGCGATTTATGCGGCACGCCGGCCGCGGCGGCTGCAGGAATCGTGGCGGCGGCGCGTACGGCGGGGGGCGGAACATGGTGAAACGGCGAAGTACACTGATGCGGCTGTGAGCCGCCGCGAAATCACCACACCGAAGGCAGAAGAGACCCGCGAGCGGATCGTCGATGCCGCCCTCACCCTCTTTCGCGACAAAGGGTTCGACGAGACCACGATGCGCGACATCGCCGCCGCGGCGGGCGTGGCCACCGGCGCCGCGTACTACTACTTCCGTTCGAAGGAAGAGCTGGTGATGGCGTTCTACGCCCGGACGGCGGAGGAAGCACGGACGCTTCTGCCGCCGGCCATCGCACGCTCGAAGGAGCTGCGCAAGCGGCTGCGTGCGGTGATCGACATGAAGTTCGAACAGTTCGCCGAGCATCGCCGGCTGCTCATCGCCATCGTGCGCATCGGTATCGATCCGCTGCATCCGCTCTCACCGTTCGGGCAGGAGACGCGGGCCATGCGCGAGGAGAGCATCGACACCTTCCGCGCCGCCATCGAGGGATCGACGACGAAGATTCCGAAGGACATCCATGATGACCTGCCGACGCTGCTGTGGATGTACCAGATGGCCCTGATCCTCTTCTGGATGTTCGATCAGTCGAAGGGCCAGCGCCGGACGAAGCTGCTTCTCGACGGCACGCTCGATCTCATGGTGCGCCTCATGCGGATCGCGTCGCTGCCGCTGATGGGACCGTTGCGGAAAAAGCTGGTCGGACTCCTGCGCGCCATCGAGGAGTAGGCAACCTGTCATTCCGAGCGACGCGAGGAATCCCCAGCAGGGCTCGCGCGACGCATTCGTCAACGCGGCTCTTCGGCGGGCGGTGGTAGTCGCAGCGCCTGACCACCCACCCGCCTTCGTCCGGTGCGAACGAACGAGCCGCCTATACCAAGCCGGGGATTCCTCGCGTCTCTCGGAATGACAGCGTGCCAAATTGACACGCCTCCTGGTGACACCCATCACTCGTCCGAATGATCCCAGTCATCGCCGGAACCGCGCCTCGCGCCTATCGTCCAACCAGTGAGTCAAACCATGCCACCATTCGAAGCTCATCCGGTCGTCATGTGGGACTGCACCATCGGGGCAACGGAGAGTCGCGGAACGAACGAGCTGACCACGTATGAGGCATACAAGACCATCGATCAGATCGCCAGCCTGAGTCCGCGGGAGGTGATCATGACCGGCGGCGATCCTCTGGAGCGCGGCGACGTCAATCAGATCGTCAATTGCCAGCGGTTCCGCCGAAGCTGTCGTTCCGACCGCCGATCAACAAGCGCGGTCGTCGCGGCCGCACCTCAGAGATTCGACGTTGTGATTCGGGTCACAACCGAGGAGGCTGTTATCCACCATCGGGCGCTGGTTAAAGTTAACCGTCCGCAGCGCTCCGCGCCGACTGCAATAGCCTCTTCGTCGCCTCGTGCTTCGGGTTCGTGAGCACCTGCCGCGGGTCGCCTTCCTCCACGACCTCCCCCTCGGCCAGGATGATGACGCGCGTGGCGAAGTCGCGGGCGAAGTCGTCGTCGTGGGTGGTGACGACGAGCGTGCGGCCGGTGGCCGTGAGCTGGAGCAGCGTTTCGCCCAGTTCCCCCCGGCGGGCCGGGTCGAGCGACGCCGTCGGCTCGTCCATCAGCAGCAGCGGCGGCTCCATGGCCATGGCCCGGGCGATGGCAACGCGCTGCGCTTCGCCGCCGGAGAGCTCGCGCGGCAGAGCGTTGCGGCGATGAGCGACGCCCAGTGTCTCGAGAAGCTCGAGAGCACGCCGCTCGGCGTCGGGGCGGGGCTTGTGAGCCACATGCACCGGCGCGAGCGTGACGTTCTCCATCACCGACAGATGCTCGAAGAGGTAGTGGAGCTGAAACACCATCCCGACGCGCGTCCGCAGATCGCGGATGGTGGCCCGCGGCGGCTCCGGACCGGGCCGGAGAACCACACCGCCGACGTCGATGACGCCATCCTCGAACGTCTCCAGCGCGGCCACGCAGCGCAACACCGTCGTCTTGCCGCCGCCTGAGAGCCCCATCAGCGCCACCAGCTCTCCTGAGGCGACCGAGGCATTGACCCCGCGGAGGATCTCCCGCTCGCCGCGACGGAGCCGAAGGTCCGTGATCGAGAGGATGCCGCTCATTCCGTGGCCGCCTTCCAGCGGTTCTCCAACCGTCCCGCCAAACGCGAGAGCGGCAGCGACAGCACGAGGTAGAGCGCCGCGCAGAGGATGCCCGGAACCACCCAGCTCCCGATGTTCGCGGCGAAGATCGAGGTCTGTTTCGTCAGCTCGATGACCGTGATCACCGACACGAGCGACGAATCCTTCAGCAGCGCCACGAAGTCGTTCGTCATCGGCGCCAGTGCGATCCGAAACGCTTGCGGCCCGCGCACGAGCCGCAGCACCTGTCCCTCGGTCAGGCCCAGTGTGCGCGCGGCTTCGAGCTGTCCGCGCGCGACCGCTTCGAGCGCGCCGCGATAGATCTCGCTCTCATATGCCGCGTAGTTCAACCCGAGGCCGAGGAGCGCGGCCAGAAAGGCCGGGAGCCGTATCACGGAGGAGAGGCCGTAGTAGAGAACGAAGAGCTGCAGCAACACCGGCGTGCCGCGCACGACTTCGACATAGATCGTCAGCAATGCCCGCACCGGCGCACTGCCGTAAACGCGCCCGCTGGCGATGAAAACGCCGACGAAGACCGCCAGGCCCATGGCCGCGCACGACAACACGATCGTGATCAGCGAGGCGCGCAGGAGCGCCGGGATGTAGCGAAAGACGACGTCGAGATTCTGCGCCGGGCCGCCCCCCTCGGCGACCTTCCTGGAATTGACGTCGGCATTCAACACACTGGCGAAGAACGCCGGCTGATACGAATCCCAAATCCCCCACTTGCGATAGATCCGCTCCAGCGTCCCATCGCGCATCCGCGCGCGAAGGACGTCGTTGATCTGATCGCGCAGCTTCGTATTGCCGGTGGCGAGGACGCCGATGTAGTGGCTCGTCGCCACTGGCCTCTCCTCCGTGTAAAGCCCGGGAACGCGCCGCATCGAGCGGGCGGCGATGATGTTGTCGAGCAGCACGGCGTCGAGCCGGCCGGCGCGGAGGTCGGCGTAGGGGTGGACGTCGTCGTCGTAGGAGATGCAGATCACACCGTCGGTCTTCTCCGCCGCCAGCACGCGCTCGTAGGCGATCGTGCCGCCGAGCGTGCCGACGCGACGTCCGCGCAGCGCGGCCATGGTCGAGAACCTCCCCCGGTCCTCGGCGCGCACGGTCAGCACCTCGTGAAACTCGAAGTAGGGAATCGTTGCCGCCAGCATCCGCCGCCGTGCCGGCGTGTCTTCGACGCCGCTCATGCCGATCTCGAAGTCGCCGCGCTGCACCGACTGATCGATGTCGTTGAACCCGACCTGATGAAACTCCGCCCGCCGCCCGAGACCTTTGGCGATCTGTTCGGCAACCTCGACGTCGAATCCCCGCAGCACAGCCGGATCATTCGGGTCTGCTTCGACGAACGGCGCCCCTCCCTCGGCATCCCCGCCCCAGCGAAGAACCGGCTGCTGTGCCGACGCCGAAGCGGCGGCAAGGAGTAGGAAGATGGCGATGCGGCGCATTTGCGCGGCGAATGATAGAGCCATCAACGCCGTACGTGACGCGATTTCACCGGAACAGCGTTTGATCACGCGAAGACGCGAAGTCCGCCGCTTCTCCTTCGCGCCTTCGCGTCTTCGCGTGATTGGTAACGTCTTTATTGCCGCGCCGTCTAAAGATCATGATCGCGACAGCGTCTCTCCTCCTCTCGCTCATGGCAGCGATTGCGCCGGCTGACCAGCCTGTGAATCAGCCAGCGTCGCATGTCGTCACCGGAACAGTCGTCAATGCGAACACGCACGCGCCGGTTTACGGAGCAACCGTCTCGCTTCCGGGCAGTAAGCGTCTTGCCGTAGCGGATAGGAGCGGACGATTCCGCGCGATCGTCCCGACCGCCGGCTGGCCACCGGCGCTCCGGGTTGGAGCACCTGGCCTTGCCACTCAGGATCTGGAACTGCCGCACTTGCCGTCAGACGCGGATCTCCAACCGATCGCACTTTCGACCGCGGCACGGCTACACGTCGTTTTGCCGCCGGCATTGACCGGCATGACGGTGAAATGGCAACTCCAACGTCTCTTCGGGGACAAAGGCGCCGGGGTCAGTCAGGAAGGATCGTTCCCTGTCCGGCGCATCGAGGTAATGATCGATGACGTCGAGTCGGCGAACTACGCGCTCCTCGTCCAAGGAGCGAAGCCCTTGCAGCAGTCGATTACGAAACTAGCCGTGAAAACAGGTGAGTCGATCGAACTGCCGATCAACATCACGCCGGTAACGCTGCACCTGACCGTCGTGATCGGCGAGAAGCCTGTTGACGGTACGGTTGTCGGTTTTTCCTCAACTGACTTTCTCCTCCGTGCGACGGTGATCTGCAATGAACATGGCGCGGCCACGGAAGAGATGTGGCAACGAGGGGACTTCTTCGCCTCGCTCCTGGATCACAACCATGCCGCGTTTGGCCGTTTCGTTCATCTGGATAGCGATACGGATTCGATTTCCTGGTCTTACGTAGTGCCTGCCCATCGCGTTAGAGGAAGAGTGATTGACGCGGCAACCGAAGCGCCGCTGAAGGGCGTCAGGATACGCATCAACGGCAATGCTCCGGCCGGGGACTTATCGTCCACGACGGACGAAGACGGCCGTTTCGAGCTGTCGGCGGTAACGGACGGGACACATTCTCTCGATGCCTATCTGAAGGGATATCGCTACAACCGTCCGCTTCCGTTCACCCTTCAAAAAGGCGACGGCGATTTCGAAACGACCGTCCGGCTGGAAACGATGATCGATGCGCACTCTCTGGCGAGGGTGCGTTACTCTCGCGCACGATGAACGACGATCTTCGTCTCGCGCTCTCGCTCGCTGACGCGGCGGACGCAATCACGATGCACTTCTTCCAGTCGGCGACGCTCAGCGTGCGGACGAAGAGCGACCGGACGCCGGTCTCCGAGGCGGATGAAGCGGTGGAGCGGGCCATTCGGGAGCAGCTCGGGCGCGAGCGGCCGGACGATGGCATCCTCGGCGAGGAGTTCGGCGTGCAGGCCGGCAGCGGGCGGCGGTGGATCATCGATCCGATCGATGCCACGAAGAACTATGTACGCGGCATTCCGGTCTTCGGAACGCTCATCGCCCTCGACGGTGCGGTCGGCGTGATCTCCTCGCCCGCCCTCGGCAGGCGGTGGTGGGCCGCGCGCGGCGAGGGAGCGTTCTGCAACGGGCGCGCGATCCACGTCTCCGCGGTCGATTCGATCGATGCGGCGATGCTCTGCTACGACGATGTTTCGGGCTTCGAGCGATTCGGACTCGGCAAACGCTTCCTTAATCTGATACAGCACTGCGGGAGAACTCGGGGATTCGGCGATTTCTGGTCGCACATGCTCGTCGCCGAGGGGGCGGCGGAGATCGCCATCGAACCGGAGGTCGCGCACTGGGACCTGGCGGCGGTGCAGGTGATCGTCGAAGAGGCGGGCGGACGATTCACGAACCTGGACGGCGAGCGGCGCGCCGACGGCGGGAGCGCAGTGTCGACGAACGGCCTGCTGCACGATGCTGTGCTTGAGGCCCTCAGGGTTTCCGCGAATGAATAGCTTCTTGCGCTACCGTTCGCCGAGCCTTGGGCTACCAACGCCGTCGGCCGTGCCGGCCTGCCGCTCGATCTCGGCGCGAAGCGCCTCGAAGGGATCGCGCCACGTCGGGGGCTTGATGGTCTTGCCGTCCTCGCGCACGCGCGGCGCGCCGTCGGGCCAGAGCTTGGCCATGTTCGCGCCGTGGACGATGTCGAAGAGAGGACCGGGGCGGACGCCCATCTCGACGAGCGTGCCGAGGGCAAAGTAGACCAGATCGATCATGGCGTCGGCCTGATCGACGACGTCCTTCGAAACGACGAACTCGTCGATCTCCTCACGCATCCACGCCACGCGGACGTCCGAACGCGGCGATTTCAGGAGCTGCGGGCGGTCGGCGACCGGATGCCCGAAACGCCGGTGGAACTCCGCGACCTGGTCGAATGGATCGTCAAGACTCATCAGGGTGCATCATAGTTCCATGCACGAAATCACCGCACATCTCTTCACCCTGCCGATCCCGCTGCTCGAGAAGATCATCAGGCCGATTCTCATCTACGCCTTCCTGGTGGTGCTGCTGCGCGTCTTCGGCAAGCGCGAGCTGGCGCAGCTCAACCCGTTCGATCTGGTCGTGCTGCTTTCGTTGTCGAACACGGTGCAGAACGCCATCATCGGTGAAGACAACTCCGTCGCCGGTGGGATGGTGGGCGCCGTCACCCTGCTGGTGACGAACTACATCGTCGTGAGATTCCTCTTCCGTCATCGCCGGCTCGACCAGTTGATGGAGGGGAAACCGTCCACCCTCATCAAGGAGGGCCACATGAGCAAGAAAGAGATGGCCAGGGAGCTGCTCACGACGGCCGAGCTGCAGAGCGTCATTCGCCGGCAAGGGTTCGAAGGCATTCACGAGATCGAGACCTGCATTCTCGAACCGGGCGGTGCCTTCAGCCTCAAGCCGAAATCGCCACCAGCAGATGTGGTGCGCCACACGGAGTTGCTGCAACGCCTCGACGCGATGGCGGCGCAGATCGCGGCGATGGAGGAGAAGATGGCGCGAGGCGCGTAGCGCCCGCGACGGAGCGCTGGCGTCTCGCCGCGCTTTTCAATTCACTGTCATCCTGAGGCGGCGACAGCCCCGGAGGGGCAGAGCGCGCCGAAGGACCCCCAGATCGAAACCAGGGAAGGGCGGCGGAAGGTCGACAGCCGCCGCCCTGTCCGGGTTACGAGTTGGGGGTCCTTCGACCGTCCTCCGCCACTCCGCGCTTCGCGCTACAGGCTGCGGCGGCTCAGGATGACAGGGATGAGAGTTTCAGCGCTTCGCGCTGGGCTCCGTATCGACCACCGGCCGCTCCTCCTCGTGTAATCCCTCGCCATACGTGCCGCCACCGCTGGTGCCGAAGACGCCGCCCTCCCCTTCCTTGACACCATATGCGCTGCCGTGGTGGGCGGCTTCGTCGTAGCCGGCATTGGTCGGATCGTTTTTCTCGTGCGGCGGGGTCGAGCCTTCCGCGGTGTAGTCGATATCGTCGTCGTTACGTTTCGTGGCCATAATGCCCGGAGTGTTGCAAACGCCGCTCCCGATCGACGCGCACGTTTCCGAAATCGTCGCCCACGTCCGCGCGCAGCGCAGCGCGGTCATCGTCGCGCCGCCGGGATCGGGGAAGACGACGCGCATCCCGCCGGCCCTCGCGGCCATCGGACGGACGATCCTGCTGCAGCCGCGCCGGGTGGCGGCGCGGGCGCTGGCGCGGAGGATCGCGTCGGAGCGTGGCTGGACGATCGGCAACGAGATCGGCTGGCAGATCCGCTTCGAGAGGAAGTTTTCCGAACGCACGCGGCTCCTCGTCGCCACCGAGGGAATCCTCACCGCGCGGCTGCAAAGCGATCCGCTGCTCAGCGATTTCGACGTGGTCATCCTCGACGAGTTTCACGAACGGAGCATCCACGCCGACGTGGCGCTGGCGCTGGCGAAGCAGGCCATGGAGTTGCGCGACGATCTGGCCGTGGTGGTGATGTCGGCCACCATCGCCGCGGACGAGGTCTCGCACTTCCTCGGCGGCGCGCGCGTCTTCGACGTCGGCGCCCGGCTCTTTTCTGTCGACATCCACTACCGGCCCGGCGTGACCATGGCCTCCGCCGTTCGTGAGCGACTGCGCGATGCCGAGGGGGACATCCTCTGTTTTCTGCCGGGGATGCGCGAGATCGAGCGGGCGCGCGGCGAGTTGGGAAGTGTCGACGCACTGGTGCTGCCGCTGCATGGATCACTCGACGTCGACGCGCAGGAGCGCGCGCTGGCGCCGGCGGAGCGGCGCAAGGTGATTCTGGCCACGAACATCGCCGAGACGTCGCTGACGGTGGAAGGGGTCACCGACGTCATCGATTCCGGCGTCCACAAGGTGTTGCGCTTCGATCCCGACACGGCGGTCGATCATCTGAACGTCGAACGCATCAGCGCCGATTCAGCAGACCAGCGCGCCGGGCGGGCAGGCCGGACGCGGCCCGGGCACGCCATCCGGCTGTGGGATGCCCGAGACATTCTCCGCCCCCACCGCGAGCCCGACGTACGCCGCGTCGATCTGGCGCCGCCGCTGCTCGACATCCTCGCCTGGGGCGGCGATCCTCGAACGTTCGCCTGGTTCGAGCGTCCGCCCGAGGAGCGGATCGAGGCGGGGCTGGCGTTGCTGGCGTCGGTCGGAGCAGCCGCTGACCACGAACGCCTTCGCGCCTTCCCGCTCCATCCGCGGCTGGCCCGGATCGTTCTCGATGCACACGGCGACGACGATGCAATCGCAATCGCCGTGCAGCTCAGCGGCGGCGCCCCCGCCGAGGCCCGCGAGATCTCCACCATCGCCCGCCGCATCCTCGGCGCTCGTTACCACCGGAAGGTCGACGACGCCACGCTGCGGAGCGCGTTGCTGGCCGGCTATCCCGACCGTGTCGCGCAACGCCGCGAGCCGAAATCGCCGCGGCTGTTGCTGTCATCGGGAACCGGCGCAACGCTGGCCCGCGAGATCGACGATGGCAACGGGGAGTTCCTGGTCATCCTCGAAATCACCGGCGATCTGGTGCGCAACGCACGCGTCATCGAGCGCGAATGGCTCGTTCCGACGCGGCGTGAGACCGTGCATCACCTTGACGGAAACCGCGTCCGCGCCGTCGAGCGAAGTTGGTACGGCGCGATCCTGCTCCACGAACAGAACGTAGCCCCGCAACCGGCCGAGGCGGAGCGAATTCTGTCGGAGCACGCGACGCCTGATGAGCTGCTCGTCCGCCGCGTCGCCTTCGCGCAACTCGACGTCGACTGGCCCGCGTTGATCGCCCTCGCTGTCGCCGGCAAACGAAGTCTCGACGAGGTTTCGATCGAGCTGAGCGGCCGCAGCGCCCGATTGGAGTATCGCGACGACAGCTCCGTCATCGCATCCGCCAAGCTGCAGGAGCTGTTCGGCCTCGCCGAGTCGCCGCGCCTTGGCCCGCGGCGAATACCGGTCACCTTCGCGCTCCTCTCCCCCGGCGGACGTCCCGTCCAGATCACGCAGGACCTCCGCGGCTTCTGGAACGGCGCGTACCAGGAGGTACGCAAGGAGCTGCGCGGACGGTACCCGAAGCACCCATGGCCCGAGGATCCGTGGACGGCGCCGGCGACGCATCGGACGAAGCGGCGGCCCTGACAGACACTTTGCCACTCCGTTTCGTCGAGAGTCGTCCCTCTCCTGACGCGCGGCTGCGCCGCTGGGCACAGACAAGAGTGTCTGTGCCACATTCTGTCCCGCAAGACTCCACTCCTGTGCCAATACCGAGGGCCAATGTGGCACAGACACTCTTGTCTGTGCCCGGCGGCGCAGCCGCGCGTCTGGAGAAGCGCATCGCTGCGAGCACTATCTACGGCCGATCGCCGGCACCGATTCCTCCCCCCTCTCGACCGGCAGCTTGTCGGCCAGCCAGCCCTTGATGCCTGCTGACATTACCCTCACGTTGACATAGCCGAGGGAGCTGGCGCGGCGCGCGGCGTTGGGAGCTTTTCGGCACCAGGAGAGCGTTCCTGTCGGCCGGGAGGTCGGTGGTGTCGTAGGCGGCCGGATCGAGGTTCACCGCACCGAGCGGAGAGCGGGCGTCCGCGCCTGCTCCTGCGGTTCAACGAATCTCAGCGCGGAGGATCGCCGCAGCCTCACGCGGCACGACGCGCCGCAGCCTCACTCGCGGAGTGCCGTGCCATGCGGCGCAGGCGTCGATGGCGCTGGCGATACTCTTCGCGAGCGCTTCATCGAGCGCTATCCCTTCCTCGATATGGAGCGATTTCACCTCGAAAAGGCCGTCAGCGCGATGGGCCTTGGCGTCGAGGCGGCCGACGAGCCGGTCATTGACGAGGATCGGGAGGGTGAAGTAGCCGTAGCGGCGCTTCGGCGCCGGCGTGTAGCACTCGATACGGTAGTCGAACCCGAAGAGCGCCAGGGCGCGCTTCCGGTCCCACACGATCGGATCGAAAGGCGAGAGGAGGGTCGCATGCGAGGGACGGCGGCCACGGCGGATGGTGGCCAGCGTCGAAAGATGGTCCCGATGGAGAAAGGCGTCGCCGGCCACGCTTTCGATACGCGCCGGAAGGAGCTCGCCGTCGCGGACGAGCAACTCGATCGCGGCCGCCGTCTCGGCGAGGCTCATGCGGTAGTAGTCCGCGGCCCAGCGGACGGTGGCGACGCCGAGCGCGCGCACTGCATTGACGACGAGAGCTCGGTGCGTCACCGCGGCGGAGGGAAGGCGGGCGTCATTCCATCCCGGGAAAACGCGCTCGCGCAGGTCGTACACCCGCTGGAAGCGCTCCCGCCGCGCGATCATGAGCTCACCGGCGCTGAAGAGGTACTCAAGGGCGCGCTTCTCCGGCTTCCACCCCCACCACCCGCCGCCCTTTCCGTCCGCGCGCGTAAAATCGGCGGCGCGCACAGGACCATGCGCGCGGAGAAGAGCGCGGATCTTCCGCACCGTCAGGCGGTTCTCCGTCATCCACTCATGCGAGTACTTCCACCCGAGCGACCCGGTCTCGCGCATGCGGCGCCGGAAGAGCGGATAGTCTTCGATCGGGAGGAAGGAGGCCTCGTGCGCCCAATACTCGAAGATCCTCCCTTCGGCCAGCAGCTCGTCGAGCCAGACCGGGTCGTACGCGCCGAGACGGCTCCAGAGAACGAGATACGGGCTGCGAGCGACGACGTGGATGGTGTCGATCTGGAGCACGCCCATGCGGCGGATCGTTTCGCGCACGCTGTCCTTCGTGGCACGCTTCGCCCCCGGGCGGTCGAGCCCCTGCGCCGCGAGGAGGAGGGCGCGGGCGTCGGCGAGGGAGAGGTCGTGCATGGGGACAATCTACCCCCAACGCCGTCCGTTCCCGGGGACGTTCCGTCCTCAATTAGGGAGACTTCTGGTGTCACAGCGGACGGAATCAACGGTAATTGTATGGATCATCTCTCGCATGTCCTTGCGTCAGTGCTGGCACCCTGAAAGGAGGCATCCAATGAAGCGATTCATCATTGCGTTGACCGCCGTATTGGTTGGCCTGAGCGTTACGGGCTGCTCGTCGTGGTCATTGATGGAACTGAGCCAATGCAACTGCTTCACGTTCCGACAAGGAGTCACACCAGAGCAGTTTGCGGGACCGGACAGCCGGACGCACTCCTGGCTCGGACCGTCCCGTAAACCTCAACCACAGTCATCGCAGATCGTTCAGCTCGGCGACGACGTGTGGGAGGTGTGGGTCTATCAGTTCGACACATATGTAACCGGCGGTGGTTGGGAATCCCAGTCGCCCCAGAGCCATGGGGGGGGCATGAACCACCGGGGGAGCTATCAGGAGTACGTGGCCTTCCGCAATGGTCGTCTCGAGTCGTGGGGCCGAGGCTCGCTCCCCGGAGCTCTGAAGAGAAGCACAAACGACCGTCACTCCGGAGGCTTGACGAACGGTAGCCGGTGGTTGGGCGCGAAGCGCGATAGCACCGGTTGACGATGAAGAAGAACCGGTACCCCCGAGGCGGTGCGAGAGTTCCCGCATGAGTTACAAGCGGCGAAAGACGAAGGCCTGAACACCCCAGCTTACTTTGACTTTCGTTTTCAGGATGAATGGCGTAGGTTTCGAACGTGCCTCCGAAGCACGCCTGAGGAACTCATGGGAGCCTGAGATGTGGGAAGATCCAATTGTCGAAGAGACTCGTGCAGCTCGGGCAGAACTTGTAGAGCAAGCAGGTGAAAGCATTCACGCATTCTTCGAATACCTCCGAGAGCGTGAGAAGCACGATATCGAAGGCGTCGTAACTCTTCCGCCGAACGCACCTGAACCCAGCATGCGCCACGTTGCCTCTCGTTGAGCGACGGGCCGGAGAGTTCCCAAACCCCGGTCAGTCGAAGCGCAGCCTCTTGATCGAAGCAGAAGTGAAATCCGAGAGCAACTCGCCCGGCGTGAGGTTCAAGGCACGGCACAGCTTCAGGACCACGGTGAGGCTTGGAACCTTCTTGCCGTTCTCGACCTGGCTGGCGTAGCTGGTTGTGATCCCCGCTTCATGGGCCAGCCCTTCCTGAGTCAGACCGCGCTTCAGACGCCAGCGCTTCAATGCTTCTCCGAAAATCTCCGCTTCGCGAGCCATGGAATGATCATTTCACACCTCTACCTGACTATTGACAATGTACTACAGTGCATATACACTGGTAAATGCCAGCGATGATCGAACCGATCAAGGAGAATGCCATGACCGACGCCGCCACGCACATCCGCCGACTCTTCCTCGAACCGAAGGACACTTACTCCACCAGCGACGCCGCCGAGATCCTCTGCATGCCCCTGCCGGACGTCCTCGGATGGATGGAAGTCGGTGAGCTGGAAGGTGTCGACACCCCTCACGGCCTGATGCTGTCGTGGGGAGAGCTGGCCTCCTTCGGCATGGACTTCTGGTCCCAGGAATCGATCGAAGAAGCCCTCGGCAGTGACCTGGCCGACGCCATCCCCGAGCTCCTCCGCTTGGCCGACCTGGAAGTCCGCATCCCCCGCCTCGAGATCCTCGCCCTGGAACGCATCGCCGACCGCGACGGCAAGTCGGTCGACGCCGTCCTCGCGCGCGAGCTGCTGGATGTCGTGTCCGCCAACTCTGAGTACCTGGCCACGGCGATACCAGGCTTCAACGCTGCGCTTCGGTGGCCGCAGGGCTAACCAAGGATTTGTGGCCCCGCTCGATCTCCCTTCGGCGCTACGAATAACTGACGTTCGACGGCAGTCGACCAAAGGATCCTTGAAGTATGACCGATTCAACGACTTACGGGCATTCAAAGAACGAGACGCGCCAGGTTTCGTTGCGGTCGGCTTTTCTAAAAAGTTGGCCGCCGTTCAGTAGACGATCGCTACCTGTTGCTTCGCCGGGATGAACAAAAAAATTCTATCGAAAGCGCCATGATCAGAAGCCGCCATCTGCGCGATGTGAGAAACAATCTCGCTGAAACCGAAACCCGGCGCATCGAAGGGAGTGTTGTAGTGAAAGCCTTGATCGTAGTAGAGAAGAAGGTAAAGCTCCGAGAGATTAGCAGTTGTCTTTAGGGTCGCATATTTGGCAGTTTTACGCTTCAGGCTATCCTCGAGCGCTTCGACCGCGCTTTTGATCGCGTACGGACCACCATGAGGCATGAAGCCGATCCATTCGTTGCCTAGCGTTGTCGGTCTATGCGCACGCGACCAACACATGATTGAACTCAAGTACTTGGTGAGAAGCAGATATTCAGAGAAGTCTGTGATCCCGACACCTTGAGGATCGCCGTGATCTTTCCGTGCTAGCCAGCTTGCATCTAGCTGCGTGATGAACGCATAGAGTTGCGCTCGAAAAGTTGCTGCCTCCGATAGGGCGATTCGCTGTTTAGGAAAGATCCAGATGCTTCCAATATTCGTGGGCGGCTGTGCGCCTCGGCTGTCGAGAACGCGGAGATATTCTCTTTCGAGCTGATAACGTGGTCGCTCGCGAGCTATCTGATCTTGGTGCACCCATTCTGAAAGTTCGACACCGATCTGCGTCCCAGCGAAATCTATGCAGATGAAGTCCGGAGGATCGGCACCGACCGCGCATTGCACGTTACGTCCTGCGAAGTCTGGCAACGCGATTTGGAATTCTTCGAACACCTTTCGCTCAACAGCCGCTGATGCCATAGACCTGCTAACACGATCCCGCTCCTTTTGGATTCCGCGCTGATCGACCGCCCACCGAATCCAAGATCACCTGCTTGAAACCTTTTAGCCCGCCGAGTTTTGACTTTACCGCCGAGTCACGGAGTGGTGACGAGGAGGAAGATCCATGCTGCCAGATTGATCACCATGGCAATAGCAGCTGACAGAACCGCGTATCTCACCGCCTTCATAAGGTGCGGCGGCAAGTCCGAACCGAGAAGCATCAACAGTCGGGTTTGCTCGGCCACGTTCTCCCGCCGAAGCCGCTCCATAAGGCCGCAACCTAGAAAGCCAGTAAACGATGCGGCGATTCCCATAGTGCATAAAACGATGCGTAGTTCTCTCGTGGCATTTACGTCCAAAGCAAACTTGAAGAGTCCCACGCTGAGTGCAGCGAACAGCGCGGATGCGTTGATGATTTGAGCAACCCATCCTGAGGCCTCGCTTAGTCGCGTTTTGAGCATCTCAAGGTGGACACCAGAAGTCGCGGAAGTTGTAGCCGAGGCTTGAGGAGCTGATGGGGTACTCGACTGAGCGGATGTAGGAGCTGGCACAGGCCGGTCACTTTTCCGCAACATACCGCCGATACTACTTGGATTGGACTCGGGGTGCGCCTTCAATCTGGACGATTCGTCGCGTTCGCTGGCCGGCACCTCGTGCGCTTCGGGACGGATCGTCGTGTCAGGGGGCGGCTCACCGAGTGAGCGATGCCGGTTCCGGAAATTCTGGCCGGTCGAATCGGCTGAGATGTGGTCGAAGGCGGAGGTGGACGAGTCAAGGGAGGGCGATTGTGAGGGCGCCGTTGCCTCTCCTGGTTCGGTCCCGCGCGTGAGCAGGTCGGAACCCGCACACACGCCATGGCGCGACGCGTTGCCACAAGGGGGCGACGCACGTCCGTCCATGGCCCGACGCGTTGCCACACGGGGGCGGCGCAGGTCCGTCCATGGCGCGACGCGTTGCGACAAGGGGACGACGCACGTCCGTCCATGGCGCGAGGCGTTGATACAAAGGGGCGACGCACGTCCGTCTCTGGCCCGACGCATTGCGTCGCGGGGCCGATGCACGTGCGGCACGGGCCCGATGCATTGCGGCGCGGGGGCGACGCTCGTGTGGCGCGGGCCAGACACATTGCGGTGCTGGAGCGACACACGTGTGGCGCGGGCACGACGCATTGCGGCGCGGGGGCGGCACACGTGCGGCACGGGCCCGACACATTGCGGCGCCGGGGCGACGCACGTGTGGCGACGGCCCGACGCATTGCGGCGACGGGGCGACACACGTGTGGCGACGGCCCGACGCATCGCGGCGCGGGGGCGACGCACGTGTGGCGACGGCCCGACGCATTGCGGCGCGGGGGCGACACACGTGTGGCGACGGCCCGACACATTGCGGCGACAGGGCGACACACGTGTGGCGACGGCCCGACACATTGCGATCGGTCGTTTCACCACCCGCACCCGGCAAGTGACCGTATATTCGCGGTAACCCTCAGCGGCGAGACGCCGCCGAGCCAGCCGGCGAGACGCCAACGCTCCGGTTAGATCCCCTCAGATCCCCTTGATCACCGCGTCGATCGCGTTGCGATCGCCCTCCTCCATCGCCCTCTCGATGAGGAGCGACTCGCGGTCGAGGCCGATGGCGGCGATGGCGACCACGTGCGGGCCGGCGTGGTAGGCGGCGAGGGCTCGGCGGTCGTCGAGGGAGCCGTGGATCTCGACGCGGTCGAAGCCGGCGGCGTGGCCGACGTAAGCGATGGTGACGTCGTAGTGGGCGCTCCAGAAGAAGGGCGGCGCGGTGTGTGGGGTGCGGCGGCCGAGGATGTTGCGGGCGGCGGTCTGGCCCTGGCGGCCGGCGGCGACCCAGTGCTCGACGCGGATTTTGTTTCCAGTGAAGCTGTCGGGGTAGTGGGCGACGTCGCCGGCGGCGAAGATGCCGGGGACGTTGGTCTCGAGGAACTGGTCGACGACGATGCCGTTGTCGATCGTCAATCCGGCAGACTGGGCGAGCTGGGTGTTCGGACGAACGCCGACGCCGGCGACGATGAAGTCGGCGGGGATCGGTTCTCCTGTAGCAAGGATGACCCGGTCGCCTTCGAAGGTGGAAACGGTCGTGCCGAGGCGGAAGTGAACGCCGTGCTGCTCATGGAGACGGCGGATGAAGGCGCCGACCTCGAGGCCCATTGGTTTTCCTAACGGGACTTCGTCCGGGGCGACGACGGTGACGTCGACCTCGCGGGCGCGCAGCGAGGCGGCCACTTCGAGGCCGATGAAGCTGGCGCCGAGGACGACGGCACGTTTTCCTTTCGCCGCCTCGGCAATGATGGCGCGGCTGTCGCGCAGCGTGCGCAGGAGGTGGACGCGGGCAGCGCCGGGGGGCGAGAGACGCACCGGCTCGGAGCCGGTGGCGATGAGGATGGCGTCGAAGGTCCGCTTCGATCCGTCGTCGAGCGTGAGCGTCTTGGTCTTCGTGTCGAGCTGCATGGCACGGCGGCCGGTGAGGACTTCGATGTTCCGGCCGCGATAGTAATCAGCGTCGCGCAGCGGCATCCACTCCTCGGGGGCGGTACCGGCCAGATACTCCTTCGAGAGATTCGGCCGATCGATGGGAACGGTCTCTTCCGCGCCGATCATCGTGATCGTCCCGGCGAAGCCTTCCCGCCGCAGCATCTCCGCGGCAGCGTTGCCGGCCGGGCCGGCACCGACGATCCCGACCGAGGCGAGGGGCGTCTTCGCCTGAGCCGGCGGCGGAATGTCGCGTTTCGTGGTCACGAAAACACGCCCATCGCGCTGCTCGACGTTCCACACCGGAATCGGGTTCAACGCCGGGGCGCTCGGTGTGCCCGTTCGCAGGTCGTAACAGGCGTGATGCAAGGGACAACGGATCGTTTCACTACTGACGATGCCCTCGGCGAGGTTCCCGTGGTAGTGCGTGCATTCGGCGCCGACGGCGAATACTTCCCGGCCATGCCGGACGAGCACCGCATTCTCTCCCTCGATTTCGCCCGCCAGCATGCCGCCGTCGGCGATGTCTTCGATCGCTACTCCTGATTTCAAATCCATCATCACTCCGTCAGGCGCAGAAACTCGGCCCGGGCCATCGCATCGCTGCGCAGTGTACCGAGCATCGACGACGTCACCATTTCCGTCGTCTGTTGACGCACCCCGCGACATCCCATGCAAAGGTGATGCGCCCTCACGATGACGCCGACGCCGCGGGCGTCGAGATGCTCTTCGATCGACTCGGCGATCTGCCGCGTCAACCGCTCCTGGATCTGCAGGCGGCGGCCGAAACAGTCGACCAGCCGGGCCAGCTTGCTGATGCCGACTACCTTGCCTGGGAGATAGCCGACGCTCACCTCGCCGTAGAACGGCAGCAGGTGATGCTCGCAGGTGGAGTGAAAGCTGATGCCGCGGAGAACGACCATCTCATCGCTGGTCTCGTCGAACGTGCGCGAGAGAATCTCGGCGGGATCGTCGTCATAGCCGGACGTCATCTCGCGCCAGGCCTTCAGCACGCGCGCCGGTGTGTCGATGAGACCGTCACGCGACGGATCTTCGCCGATGAACCGGAGAATCGTCGTAACCGCATCGGAAGCCGCGTGCTCAGCCGGAAACTCGAGCACCTCGCGGCGGGTGGATTGCTGCATTGATATGCCCTCCTTGTTGAACCCAGGCGAAGAATGTCACGCGCAACCATATTAAGCAAGTGTTTGCTTGCATAAACTAATGATCACTATGCTTACCGCCTCGCATGCAGCGAAAGGAGCTCCTGTGTCACGAACCTTTCTCATGGCCGCGATCGCTCTGGCGATCGCCGGAAGCGCGTTTTCCCAGATGACTCTTCCCGTCGACACCGTCACCAACGAGCTGGTCTCGAAGTATGGAGAGGGGCAGCGTGAGCGCGCCACGCGCGGTCTGAAGCAGATCGCTGGCTTCTGGCGCGCCGAGGATGGCGATGCGGCGGCGTTCGCGGAGTTTGCGAAGACGAACTTCGCGGGAGAGGCGAAGACGCTCGATGCCCTCTTCGGCCGGATGGAGTTTGCCTTCGAACAGCTCGACGGGCACATGCTCGAGATCGGCCGCGAGCTGCGGCGCCAGTCGGATCTCGACCTCGGGCCGATCTACCCGTTCGACGAGATCATGGCCGGCTACGACGCCTCGGCGCATCTGAACGACGATCTCTTCGCCAACAAGCTGGCCTTCGTCGTCCTCCTCAACTTTCCGCTGACGACGCTCGAACAGAGACTGACAGATGGCAACTCCTGGACGCGGCGGCAGTGGGCGGAGGCGCGGCTGGCGCAGCGTTTCTCGCGCCGCGTGCCGGCCGATGTGAATCTTGCCATCGCCAAAGCGGGGGGCGAGGCGGCGCAGTTCGTGGCCACCTACAACATCTGGATGCATCATCTCGTCGACGACACCGGCGCGCGGCTCTTCCCGGCGAAGATGCGCCTGCTCGAGCACTGGAACCTTCGCGACGAGATCAAGGCCGAGTACAGCGAAGGGAAAGCAGGCCTGGCCAAGCAGCGGGCGATTCAGAAGGTAATGAATCGGATCGTCGATCAGTCGATCCCGAACGACGTCGTCGACAACCCGAACGTCGACTGGAATCCGGCCACGAACGCCGTCAAACCGGCTGCCGTGAAGGATGCCAACAACTACACACCGCAGGTACCCATTCATGAATCAAACGCGCGGTACGCGACGATCCTCAAAGTCTTCCACGCCTCGAAGCTCGCCGATCCATACTCCCCGACCGCGCCGACGCTGATCGCGCGGAAGTTCGACGAACAGCGCGAGCTGCCGGAGGCGCGGGTGAAGGCGATGCTGGAACAGATCGTCTCCTCGCCGCTGGCGCCGCGCGTGGCGGCGTTGATCGAGAAACGTCTCGGCCGGCCTCTGGAGCCGTTCGACATCTGGTACAACGGCTTCCGGCCGCGCGGTAGTTTTACTGACACGCAGCTCGATACCCTCACGCGCAAGAAGTATCCGACTGCAGAGGCGTATCACGCCGACATGCCGCGTCTGTTCCGCGAGCTTGGGTTCTCCGAGGAGCGGGCCAGGATGCTGGCGGACAACATCATCGTCGATCCGGCGCGGGGATCGGGACACGCCATGCCGGCCGGCCGCCGCGCCGATCATCCCCATCTCCGAACGCGCGTCGGCGCCGACGGGATGGACTACAAGGGCTACAACATCGCCGTGCACGAGATGGGTCACAACGTCGAGCAGACGTTCTCGCTGAACCTCGTCGATCACACGCTGCTGTCCGGCGTCCCCAATACGGCGTTCACCGAGGCGCTGGCGTTCGTCTTTCAGAACCGCGATCTGGAGTTGCTCGGGCTGGCCAAACCGTCGCCGGAGAGCGACGCGCTGAAGACGCTGAACGATTTCTGGGGCGCCTACGAGATCGCCGGCGTGGCGCTGGTGGACATGGGGATGTGGCACTGGATGTACGACCATCCCAACGCGACGCCGGCGGAGCTGAAAGAGGCGGTGGTGCAGATTTCCAGGGATGTCTGGAACCACTACTACGCGCCGGTGTTTCACCTGCGCGACGAGACGCTCCTCGGCGTCTACGCGCACATGGTGGACTCGGTCCTCTATCTCCCCGACTACCCGATCGGCCACATGATCGCCTTCCAGATCGAGGAGCAGATGAAGAAGGCCGGCGCCATCGGCAGCGAGTTCGAGCGCATGGCCCGGATGGGAAGCGTGACCCCCGATCTCTGGATGAAGAATGCCACCGGCGCCCCGGTGGGATCTGAGGCGCTGCTGGCGGCAACGGAGAGGGCGGTGGGGGTGGTGGGGAGGTAGACGCGTTGCTGGTTCGTGGGCTAGTAGATTGGTGGATCAGTGGATCAGGACAGGTCCACTAATCTACTAATCCACTTCTCACGTTGCTGGGTTGCTGAGTGTTACGTCCCTCAGCAACCCTGCAACCTTGCAACCCCGCAACCGCGTTACTTCGCCTTCACCGCCTCGATGTTGATGTTGATGGTCACTTCGTCGCCCAGGAGGACGCCGCCGTTGTCGAGGGCTTTGTTCCAGTTGATGCCGTAGTCCTTGCGATTGATGGTGGTGGTCAACGAGAAGCCGGCGCGCTCGCCGCCCCACGGATCCTTGCCGAAGCCGTTGAATTCGACCGGGAGGGTGACGTGCTTGGTCACCCCGTGAATGGTCAGGTCGCCGGTCACCTCATACACGTCCTTCTTCTTCGAGGGGACGATCGTTGAGCTCTTGAAGGTGATCTCAGGAAACTTCTCGACGTCGAAGAAGTTGGCGCTACGGAGATCCTTGTCGCGATCGGCATTGCCGGTGTTGATCGATGCGGCCTTGATCGTGAACTCGACCGATGAGGCGGAGGGCTTGGCGCGGTCGACGTTGATCTTGCCGCTGAAGTCGTCGAACTTGCCGCTGACTTTGCTCATCATGTGGCGGATCTGGAAGGTGGCCTCGGAATGAACCTTGTCGACGGCGAAGGGCTCGGCGGCGAAGAGCGATGACGCGGTCACGAGGATGGCTGCTACTGCGAGAGTGCGGAACTTCATGGGGTACGTCTCCTTTCGATGAACTGCTCGTTGCTGTGCTCGCGGGTCCTGTCGAGAAGATCGATGAGGCTCGCCAGCTCGGTTTTTTTCAGAATGCCAAGAGCGGTGCCCGTGGCGTTGAGGATAGGCGTGTCGAGGGACTTCAGGAGCGCCAAGCCCGGGGAGGTGATCCTGCAGAAAACCTGCCGTCGATCGGTGAGGCAGCGCTCGCGCGCGACGAGCTTCTTGGTTTCCAGCCGGTCGATCAGGCGTGTGATGCCCGGCGTGGTCTCGATCATCCGGTCGGCGATCTCCAGGGTCGGCAGCCCCCGCTCCCCCGCCCCGCGCA
>WNFG01001959.1_pt1 | contig 22226 bp, 19 predicted proteins | sample 5400431 | NCBI WGS metagenome assembly WNFG01 (sample SAMN13153346, study PRJNA577476) | soil metagenome | isolation source: 120 cm saprolite under Douglas fir tree site 2 hole 3 replicate 2 | place: USA:California | collected 2015-04-18 | reverse complement strand
GCTGATCACGGAGAACGGGGCTGTCCTCGACATCAACACCGCCGGGCTGGCGCTGTTCGGCGCCTCGCGCGAGGCCATGATCGGCAAGCCGTTGCGGGATCTCGTCGCCGACGCCGCCGACATTGCGCCGTTCATGCATGCGCTGAAGCCTGGCTTCGTCATCGACTACGAGTTGCGCCTGGTCGCCTGCGATGGCCGCATTCTCGATTGCCTCATCACCGCCGCGGCACGGTTCAACGCCTCGGGAACGCTCATCGGCTGCCAAGGGCTGGCGCGGGACGTCACCGAGCGGAAGCGCATGCTCGGGGCCCTGCGCGAATCGGAGCGCGAATACCGCGGCCTTTTCGAGCACGCCTACGACCCCATCCTGGTCCTCGATCCGCTGACCGAGGAGATTCTCGACGCGAACGACCAAGCCTGCATCATGTACGACTTCCCGCGGAACGAACTGGTGGGCCTGTCGATGGAGACGCTCTCCATCGATCCGGCGCGCGGCAAGCGCATGCTGCGGAAGATGCACGAGGAGTCGGGCCGCTACTTCTCGATGGAATCGCAGCAATACCGCCGCGACGGCACGATCATGGACGTCGAGATCAACGCCGCGGAGGCGTGGTACGCCGGCCGGAAGGCCATTCTCAGCATCAACCGCGACGTCACTCGGCGCCGTGCCGCCGAGCTGTCGATGCGCGAGAGCGAAGAGCGCTTCCGCCTTCTTCTGGAAAGCGTGACCGATTACGCCATCTTCATGCTGGACTGCGACGGAAAGGTCGTGAGCTGGAACGAAGGGGCGCAGCGGATCACCGGCTATTCGGCCACGGAGATCCTCGGGCGCGATACCTCGATCTTTTTTCTTCCCGAAGACGAGCCGGCTGCCGCGGCCGAGCTGGCGATCGCGGCGCGGGAGGGGCGTGCCGAGGCCGAAGGATGGCGCGTCCGTAAAGACGGCAGCCGCTTTCTCGGCGCGGTGACGGTGACGCGCATCGTCGATGAGAATGGGGCGCTGCGCGGATTCGCCAAGATCACCCGCGACATCACGGAGCTGAAGCGGTACGAGTCGACGCAGCGCGAGATCTTCAACACGGTGGCGAACGTCGCAGCGGAATGGCGGCAGACCTTCGACGCGGTGCAGGTTCCGATCGTCCTGCTCGACGGCAAGGGCGAGATTCGCCGGCTCAACCGGGCCGCGCAGCGGCTGGCAAAGCTGCCCTTCCAGGACCTTCTGTACCGTCCCGTCGGCGACCTTCCGGGCGAACCGTGGCAGACGGTGAGCCGGCTGGCGCGCTACGCGAACGACTTCGGCCGCTCGGCAGAGTCACGCGCCACCGATCCTGAGATCGGGTCGGTGTGGCAGGTCTCGAGCTCCGTGACCGATCTGGACAGCACCGAACGGCTGGTGACGGTGGTCGTGTACGACCTGACGCTGGTCACGAGCCTCGAGGAATCCCTCCGCCAGACGGAGATCGCGGCCACGCTCGGCGCGATCGTCGGCGGCGTCGCGCACGAAGTGCGCAATCCGCTCTTTACGATCTCCGCCACGCTCGACGCCTGGGAGGCACGCCTCGGCGAGACGCCGCACCTGCGCCGGTACATCGTCCCGCTGCGCGAGGAGGTGGACCGCCTCAACCGCCTCATGGGCGACCTTCTCGAGTACGGCAAGCCCCCCGCGCTGGCGATGCATGCGGCGCCAATCGGCAACCCGATCGCGGCCGCCGTCTGCGAGTGCTTTGTGGCCGCGTCGGCGCGGGGAATCCGCATCGTCACCTCCATCGGCGACGGTTTGCCTGATGCCCGGATCGACAGCGGGCGCATGGAGCAGGTCTTCCAGAACGTGATCGCCAATGCCGTACAGCTCTCACCCGACGGGTCCGAGGTTCGCGTCGCGGCGATGAGCTGCGGCGAGGAGATCGTCTGTACGGTCACCGACGAAGGGCCGGGCCTGCAGACGGAGGAGACCGAACGGGTCTTCGCGCCGTTCTACAGCCGGCGCAAGGGAGGCATCGGACTGGGACTCTCCATCACCCGGAAGATCGTCGCCGCGCATCACGGCGAGATCGCCATTGCGAACCGTGAGGACGCGGGAGGGGCCGTGGTGACCATTATCCTTCCCGCGGTGCGTGCCTCCGCGGCAATGGGAGATTACGAGAATTCGAATGATGCCGGCTGGCGATGCGGAGGGGCCGCGGCCGGATGAAGCGTCCCAGCGTTCTACTCGTCGACGATGAAGCATCGATCCGTTTCGCCGTCCGCGACTATCTGGAGATGCAGGGCTGGACCGTGGAGGAAGCGGCCGACGGCCGTTCCGCGCGCGCGGCGCTGCGTAGCTCGCACCCGGACGCGATCGTCCTCGATTACCGGCTGCCGGACGGCGACACGCTGACTCTGCTGTCGGAGATCAAGGCCGTCCATCCGACGCTGCCGGTGGTGGTCCTGACCGGGCATGCCTCCGTCGATCTGGCCGTGACCGCAGTGAAGCTCGGCGCCGATCACTTCCTGACGAAGCCTGTGGAACTGGCGACGCTGCTGGTCATCCTGCAGCGCCTGCTCGCTTCCCGGAAAGTGATGAAGCGCGACGCCGCCGTCCGCTCGCGCTCCGCAGTTCACGCCGTCGATCCATTCGTCGGTACGAGCGAGGCGCTCCAGCGATTGCGCGCCGATGCCGAGAGCGTCGCCGGCTCGGACCGCACGGTGCTCGTCTGCGGTGAGACCGGATCGGGGAAAGGCGTTCTCGCTCGCTGGCTGCATCGCAGCAGTCCTCGCTGCGACGAGCCGTTCGTGGAGTTGAACTGCGCCGGCTTCGGGCGTGACCTCGTGGAGTCAGAGCTCTTCGGCCACGAGCGCGGCGCCTTCACCGGCGCGGTAACGAAGAAGGCCGGCTTGCTCGAGATTGCCGACGGCGGCAGCGTCTTTCTCGACGAGATCGGCGACATGGACCTTCCCATGCAGGCCAAGCTGCTGAAGGTCGTCGAGGAGAAGCAATTCCGGCGGGTAGGGGAGTTGCACGACCGCTACTCCGATATCCGGCTCATCGCCGCCACGCATCGCGATCTGGTGACGCTGGCACGCGAGGAGAAGTTCCGCAGCGATCTCTACTTCCGCATCAGCACGATCACGTTGAACGTTCCGCCGCTACGGCGCCGGGTGGAGGACATCCCTATGCTGGCCGAGACCTTCCTCCGCTCGCTCGGATCGGAGATCGGTGCGCCGGAGCGGGAGCTGCATCGCGACGCCATTTCCGCCCTCGAGAGCTACTCCTGGCCGGGCAACGTGCGCGAGCTGCGGAATGTCATCGAGCGGGCCTTGCTGCTATCTCACGGATCGAGGATCGCTGCAGCCGACCTCCGTTTCGACTTCGACGGGCGCGGTCTGGGGGCGACGGTCTCCGGCACGGCGGACAAGCTGGCCGACGTCGAGCGCCTGCATGTGCTCCGCGTGGTCGGCGAGGAGAACGGTAACGTGGAGCGCGCCGCCGTGCGCCTCGGTATTCCACGCAGCACGCTGTATCAGAAAATGAAGTCGTACAAGGGAGTCTGAATCCCGGACCGTTTTCCGGGATCAGGACGGTCTGACCCTCGCGGACCGGCCCGCAGCTCCCTGCGGCGGGAGAGTCCGCCGATGGCACCACCGTTGCGCGGGAGCGGCACCATGGCTATCTATGTCTTCTAGGATTCTCATTATCGACGACGAGCCCGCCCTGATGACGGCGCTTTGCGACTATCTCGAACAGCACGGCTTCATCTGTGAGTGCGTGGCTGAGGTGGCCGAAGCGCAGGCGCTGCTGGCGAACGTCCAATTCGACGTCGTCCTTACCGACATCTATATCTCGCCGCTTCAGGAGGCGGACGGGTTGCGCGTTCTCTCGTTCATCCGCGAGCGGGCGCTCGACGTGCGGCTGGTGGTGATGACCGCGCACAGCACGCCCGAGCTCCAGGCGGAGGCCCTCCGCCTCGGCGCCGCCGTCGTTCTGCAGAAGCCTACGTCGCTGTCGGTTCTGGCCGCCGCGCTCACCGCGGCGGCGGAGGTACCGGCTTGATCGGGGAGAAGCTCGATCTCCTCCTCAACGGGGAGCAGCTTTCGACGGTGTTTCAGCCGATCTTCGACATTTCCTCTCCGGCCTGCGAGATCTGGGGTATCGAGGCGCTCACGCGCGGCCCGACCGGCACGCATTTCGAGCGCGCTTCCGTGCTCTTCGACTACATCCGCCTGAAGCAGGAAGAGGTGGCCGCGGACCGCTGCTGCATCGCCGCCGCCTTCGCCGCCCGCCAGCGCCTCCTGCCGCAATCGCTTCCCCGCCTGACGTTGAACGTGCATGCCGGGACGCTCGAGCGCGACCGCACCTTCCCGGCCTATATGGAGAAAACCGCTGTCGATCACGGGATCGACACGCGCGATCTGGTCGTGGAGATCATCGAGCAATCGACGTATTTCGACTCGACGCATCTCATCCGGGCGCTCGATGACCTCCGTTCCCTCGGTGTCCGGATCAGCATCGACGACCTCGGCCTCGGCCACGGAAACTACCGGCTCATTCTCGACGCCCATCCCGACTTCCTGAAGCTCGACCGCTACTTCATCCACGGTTGCGCCGACGACCGCCGGCGCCGCGCGCTCATCGAGTCGGTCCAGCATATCGGCGTGAGCCTCGGCTGCGCGGTCATCGCCGAGGGGGTGGAGCGCCTGGAGGACCTGATCACGCTGCGCGCGATGAACATTTCCCTCATCCAGGGCTTCCTCCTGGCCGTCCCCGGCGCCCCACCAGCGCTCGACGTCCCGGAGAGGGTGCGATCGCTTCTGTATAGGGAGGAAGCGGTGGGGGTGGAGAGGGGGAACTGAGAGTACGCTATCCCGATGACCGACCCTACGCCGATGCGCGATCTCTGTTTCGTGGCCATGCCGTTCGGGACGAAGACCGATGTGGCGGGTCCGGTCTCCTTCGATGCCGTCTATCGCACGATCATCCAACCGGCCATCGAGGCGGCGGGACTGGAGGCGTTGCGCGCGGACGAGGAAGTCACGGGTGGGCTCATTCACAAGCCGATGTTCGAGCGGCTGATCCTCTGCCGGTTTGCCGTGGCCGACCTCACCACCGCGAACGCAAATGTCTTCTACGAGCTCGGTGTGCGGCACGCGGCGCGGCCGGGCTCGACGGTGCTGATTTTCGCCGAGGGGAGGGGACAGTTGCCGTTCGACGTGGCGCCATTGCGCGCGCTGTCGTATCGGCTCGATGCCTCGGGTCATCCCGCCGATCCGGCGAAAGCGGCCGCGGACCTCGGGGCCCGGCTCGAGGCGATGCGCACACAGTCGCGCGGAAATGAGGCCGGCGTCATCGACAGCCCGCTCTCGAATACGCTCGACGGCTATCTCTTTCCCGACATCGCCCGTCTGCGGACCGATGTCTTTCGCGAGCGCGTGCAGTATGGGCAGGACATCAAACAGACGCTGGCCGTCGCCCGCCGGTCCGGTCTCGAGGCGGTGCGCGCTGTGGAGCAGGGGATCAAAGACATTGATGCCATCGAAAGCGGCGCGGTCGTCGATCTCTTTCTTTCTTATCGCGCGGTAAAGGGCTGGCAGGAGATGATCGCGCTGGCCGCACGCATGCCGAAGCCGCTGGCGGGGACGATCCTGGTGCGCGAGCAACTTGCGCTCGCGCTCAACCGCGCCGGCGACGATGCCCGCGCGGAGGACGTGCTGCTCGATATTCTGTCGACGCGCGGACCGAGCAGCGAGACCTACGGCATCCTCGGCCGCATCTACAAGGATCGATGGGAGCGTGCCAGGAACGCGAACGAGCAATTCAAGGCCAGGGCGTTGCTCGACAAAGCGATCGAGATGTATCGAAAAGGATTCGAGGCCGATTGGCGCGACGCCTATCCCGGTATCAACACGGTGACGCTGATGGAGCTGCGCGAGCCGCCGCATCCGCAGCGCGAAGAGCTTCTGCCGGTCGTCCGCTACGCCGTCTCGCGCCGCATCGCCGGCTCCACTCCCGATTACTGGGATTACGCGACGCTGCTCGAGCTGGCGGTCCTCGGCAATGACCACGAGAAGGCCGCCGATTCCCTCGGCCAGGCGCTCGTGGCCATGCGCGAGAAATGGGAAGGCGAAACCACCGGCCGCAACCTGCACCTCATCGCCGAGACCCGCAGGCAACGCGGCGAAGATGTGCAATGGATCGAGCAGCTCGTGACCGCGCTGGGGTGACCCCAATTCGCTACGGAAGGCTGAAGTCGAAGTTGTAGAGATGTTGCTTGCCTTCGACGATGATCTCCAGTGTGCCGGTCAGACCGGCGAGCTGCTCGGTGCCGGAATCGGGCACTACGCGGATGATCATCGAGAACTCGCCGCCCCTCCTCATGGTGCTGCTGTGGACGAGGGCGAATGATCCCTTCCTGCCGTTCAGTGAACCGCTGAAGCGCTCGATGGCAACGGCCGCCGCCGATCCTTCCACCGTGCCATTCACGGTCATCATCTCGCCCTGACTCGTTCCTTCGAGATCGCCTCGGTACTGTTTGTCGAGGGTGAAACGCGGAAAGGAAGGACGATCCCCCGTGCTCTCGTCCGGGACGGGTTCCACCTTCACATCAAATGTTCCGGTCGCGCGATGCGACATGAGTCCACCTTTCTCCTGTGCCGCCGTGGTCTCCAACGCGAGTCCAAGCGCGGCAAGGGTTGCGAATGCAATGGTAGGCTGGCCGAAGCGTTGTGGATTGAAGGAACGCGACATGTTGCGGCTCAAGCATGACAATGCCCGCGGGATCCTCAACACGGGGACGGAGACGCGATTGACGCGCTTTTGGCCTTCCGACGACCTGGCGCCGTTCGTCGAGCATTACTGGATCGTCAGGTGGAACGTCGCCGCGCCCCAGATCGCCGAAACGCTGCCTCACCCTTCCGTACACATGGTGCTGGAGGAGGGGCGTTCGGATGTGGTCGGCGTGATGCGCGGCAAGTTCTCACGGGTCCTCGAGGGGTGCGGCCGGGTGGTGGCGGCGAAGTTTCGTCCCGGCGGTTTCCGGGCTTTCGTCGATCGTCCTGTGGCCGCATTCAGCGACCGCCGATGGCCTGTGTCGAGCGTATTCGGTCCGGGTGTCGGAGGATTCGATGCCGAGGTTCTCTCGCACGACGATGACATGGAGGCGGTCAAGGCCGTTGAGTCGTTTCTTCGCTCATTTGGCCCGGCGGCCAGCGACGCCATGGCTCTGGCCGGGGCGATCACCGCGCGCATCGCCGAGGACCGTACGATCACCCGGGTCGATCAGATCGCCGAGGAGTTCGCAATGACCGCGCGTCAACTGCAGCGGCTGTTCCGCGAGTATGTAGGCGTCACGCCGAAGTGGGTCATCCAGCGCTATCGTCTGATCGAAGCCGCCGAGCGGCTCGCTGCCGGCACCGTCGCCGACTTCGCCGGCCTCGCGCTCGAGCTCGGATACGCCGACCAGGCGCATTTCATCCGTGACTTCAAGAAGATCATCGGACGCGCCCCAGCGGGCTTCGCACGGAGCGTTCGCGAGCGTCGCGCGATGACGGCGGAACAACCGTAGAGGAAGGCAGTTCACTGCCTTCGGAAGGCAACGCACTGCTCAACTCACTCGTCTCGATCTCGATCCGAGCCCTCACCGTGATGGCTAATAACTGCTAACCCGTCACCAAGGGCATGAGTGGACTTGCTAAGTGGTGTTCTTTCAATGGCTTGCGGATAGTCAAAAAACGAAGGTGTGGCCCCCTATGTTTCGAATCACCGAGCGCGATGGCGGCCGTCCACGGGAGGCCTGGGACAAGCGCATGTGCGACGACGGCAACGAAGACGACCGTGAGCACGACCGCACCGATGGCGAGACCGGCCACGGTGCGCCAGTTCTTACGCAGGTCCCTCTGCGATGCATCGAACGCCGAATCGAGCAGCACCGGCGCGACGAAGAGCGCGAGCGCGAGCTCAGGGTCGAGCACCAGAGCCGGCACGCGCGGAAACAGCGCCAGTGCCGCCCCGGCAATGGCCACCAGTGCCGGATACGGCAACGAAACGCGGCGCGCGATCGCGGCGAGAATCGCGCCACCGAGGAGCAACGCGATCACAATCTCGAACACTGCCATCAGCGCACCTTGTAGCGCAGCCACACGATGCCGCCACCGCGCTTCTCGATCGAACGGAGCGTCAGGTTTTGCGCGTGCGCGCGGCGATCCGCGACGTCGAAGAGCGATGGCGTACCGATGCTCCCGTCAGCGATGGGCGCGACGAGGATGCTCAGCTCGTCGATCAGACCCGCGGCGAGGAACGAGCCGTTGATCGTTCCGCCACCCTCGAGGAGCAGCTTCCTGATTCCGAAGAGGGCACGCAGCTTCTGCAGCACCTTCGCCAGATCGATGCGCGATTTGCCGCCGAAAAGATACGACACGCCTTTGGCCTGCAGGAACGCCAGGTAGTCGTCAGAAACCGACTCGGCGAGGACCGTGATGACGTGCTCGCCGTCGATGTCGTTGGCGCGCCACCGCAGCTTGCCCGAAGGATCGATGGCGATCGCATACGGCGCGGCGTCGTGCTCCGCGACGAAATCCTCACGGGCGATGCGTCCGCCGTTCTTCCGCGCGGGGACGCGCGCCTTGCCGGCGTATGGCTCCATCGAGATGCGGCCGATGATCCACGCATCGGCGTCGAAGGTGGCGGCGGTCCGTTCGTACTCGCGCGTCGCGTTCTTTACGTTCCAGCCGCGCGTGACGATCCGGCCGTCGATCGACGGCAGCATGTGGCAGATGACGTAGGGCCGTTTGGTGTCGGGCATCGGTCGCTCATTCTACGGGGGGGTGAATTAACGCTAGTGTCACCGGCGGTCTTACTCCCAGCGATATACTACCCGGACCTTGGAAAACTAAAAACGCGCTAACCATCGACAAGGAGACTTCTCATGTTCGGTTCCCACCGTTCTCTCTCCCTCGCGCTCCTCTTCCTTTTTCTGCCCGCCATCGTTTTCGCCGATGGTTCGCAACTCGGGACGATCACCGGCAAGGTCGTCGACCAGACCGGCGCGGTGCTCCCCGGTGCGACGATCGAAGTGACGAATACGGAGAAGGGGACGACGCGCACCGACGTCGCTGACTCGCAGGGGCTCTACAACATTGCGCTGCTCCAGCCCGGTCCATACCGGGTCACGGTGTCACTCGAAGGGTTCGATCGATTCGTGGCGCAGAACACGATCGTGCAGGTCAACAAGACCACCACGGTCGATGTGACGCTGAAGCTGAGCCGCGCCGCGGAAACGATCACGGTCCAGGGCAGTGTGCCCGTTGTCGACAAGACCAACGCCTCGCAGACGACGACACTCGAAAGCGCGTTGACGCAACAGCTTCCGACGCCCCGTAACTATCAGAATCTCGCGCTTGCAACTCCCGGCGCCGTTCTTCCGGGCGGCGCGAACGCGAACCCGAACTTCCACGGCGGCCTGCTCTCCGACAACCAGTTCCTGTTCGACGGCATCGACACCACCGATCCGACGACGGGCGGCTTCGGACAGAACTTCACGTTCGAGGCGATCCAGGAAGTGCAGGTCACGACGTCTGCCGCGTCCGCCGAGTACGGCCGGGCCATCGGCGGCATCATCAACGTCGTCACCAAGAGCGGTACGAACGAGTTCAAGGGGTCGCTCAAGGACATTCTGACGAACGACCATTGGAACGAGCAGAACAAGGGCGCGAACCCGGTCTCCGGTGCGACGTTCGCGCGCACGAAGCTCGACAAAATCATCCCGGTCTACTCCGCGACCTTCGGTGGACCGATCTGGCGTGACCACGCCTGGTTCTTTGGTGCTTACGAGACCGACAAGACCACCTCGGCGCAACGGCAGACGGTCGACCCGGCTCATCCGCAGAACTTCGTTTCGGTTCCGGAAGACAAGTTCTACGACGTCAAGGGAACCTGGCAGATCACGCCGTCGAACCTGCTCGTGCTCAAGGCCAATTCCTCGCCGACGAACAACATCGCCGTCGACCGGCACAACGGCGGCATCAACGCCATCCCACGTTTCGCCGGCGACCTCGGCGCCATGAACATTCAGGACCAGGCCAGCCGCTCGAAGGCGCTCCAGTATTCGGGCGTGCCCGCAAACAACATCGCCCTCGAAGGCGGCGCGGCCAGGTCGCTCATCCACATCGGGTTCCGGCCGTTCGTCGCCGACACGCCGGTCCATCAGGACCTTCGCAACGGTTTGTTCTACAACGGTCCGTCGATCATCGGCTTCCTCGAGCGTGCGCGTGAGCAGGCAAATTTCTCGAGCACGTACTACCGCACGTTCGGCGGTCAGACGCACAACTTCAAGGCCGGCGTCGACTACCAGAACCTGCGATCGTCGGTCGATCAGCGATTTGGCGGAAACCAGCTCTTCATCGACAAATCGTACGACATCACCACCGGCACCGGCGTTCCGTTCCAGCGCCGCGACTACGATCCGCCGCAGGAATCGACGTCGCACGGCAAGAACAGCGCGATCTATGCGCTCGACAAGTTCGGCGTCGGCGCCCATCTGAACCTCGACCTCGGCTTCCGCGCCGAGAAGCAGACCGGCAAGAGCGACCTCGGCACAAACGTCGTCGACACCAACACGATCTCGCCGCGGCTGTCGGGAACATACGACCTGCGCGGCGACAGCAAGACCCTCGCGCTGGCGTCGTATGGCCGCTTCTATCAGGACGTCCTGCAGAGCTTCGACGACGCGTTCGCCGGCGTGCCCCAGAAGACGAACTACAACCTGTTCACCTACGACGCAACGACCGGCAAGTTCACGCAGACCGGACGCGTGCAGTTCGGCGGCAACTCCACGCGCGTCGACAACCTCAAGCCGACGTACATCGACGAATTCACGCTCGGCGTGGAGCAGCAGATCGGGCGCACGATGGGCGTCGGCCTCCGCGGCATCCATCGCAAGTGGGATAACCTCATCGACGACGTCTTCGAGTACGAAGGCAGCAGTCCGATCCGCACGTTCGTCAATCTGCCGAATGCCAAGCGGACGTACACGGCGCTCGAGGCCACGTTCGACAAACGGTTCAGCTCCAACTGGGCCGCGAATGTGTCGTACGTGCGGTCGCAGACCAAAGGCAATCAATTCGCGACGATCAGCTCCGACCTCGGTAACTACGCGAACGAGAACTGCAAGTCCTCCAATGACACGTCGATCGGCAACAATGGGGTGATCAACTGCGGCGTAGCGGTCAACAGCAATCGCAACGGTTTCGCGCCGTTCGATCGGCCGAATGTTTTCCATGCTCTTGCGTCGTACAAGTTGCCGGTCAAGGTCGTGAACCTGACCGTGTCACCGGCGCTGCTCGTCGAATCGGGCGACACCTACCAGAAGCAGGGGTCGCTCAGCGTCCTCGGACCGTCCGGCGCGGCGAACGGCAGCACGGTGACGCACTTCTACAGTGGCGCCGGCTCGAGCCGGTTGCCGACGATCTATCAACTCGACTTCGCGACCGAGGCGACCTTCCCGGTGTCGATGTTCGAGATGGGGTTGAAGGGCGAAGTTTTCAATATCACGAACACGCAGAAGCAGATCCAGGCGAACTCGGTTGGCTGGTGCGCCGCGGCAACCGCCGCGTGCACGACGCTGCAGCAGTCATTCGGCATCGGCACGTCTCGCAACGCCTTCCAGAACCCGCGCGGCTACAGGATCACCGCGCTGTTGCGGTTCTAACGGTTTTCACTGGAGCGGCGGCCGCGGCCGCCGTTCCTTTCCTTCTGTCAGCAAGGGGCGCGACGCCAGCACTCCGTTGCGCTGCGCAAATCAGAGGCTGGTCGCTCTCTTGGGCCGATCGCGGCAAAGAAGAAGGTGACGCCGGCGCAGATCGCGCTGGCCTGGCTGCTCGCGCAGAAACCGTGGATCGTCCCGATCCCCGGCACCACGAAGCTGCACCGGCTCGAAGAGAACCTCGGCGGTGCGACGGTCGTGCTCACGCCCGACGATCTCCGCGAGATCGAGAACGCGGCCGCACAGATCACCGTCCAGGGAGCGCGGTACTCCGAAGGCGCGCAAAAGATGATCGATCGCTGATCGCCTTCAACCGGGCGAGTTCGACGGAACAAAGGTCGCGTTCGGAGGAGCGTAGAGGTCCGCGACGTTGTTGGCGATCATGGTGTTGAGGCCGGGGATCTGCCGGATGCTCAGGTTCAGCGGGTTACCGTCGCGGCCGTCGTTCCAAACGAACTGTGCCTGGGAGCTGGGAATGTTCTTCGCGAGATCCTGGCACACGCAAACGAGGCCCGGGATAAAGTTCGGAGGGATCGGGTTCATGTTCTGATCCAGGGTCGTCGATGTGCCGATGGAGCCGCATGGTACGTAGTTGCGGGGCGCCACCAGGGTCCAGACCGCGTTCACCAGGTCTCCAGGATGTTTTTCGATAGGAAATCCGATTCTGCTGGTGCCGTACCACCACAAGAGCGAGAATCCGATCGGCGGAAGGAGAGCGGGCGAGTTGGGGTCGTCATTCAGGATGTCGCTGATCAAGTAAACCGTTTGCATGGGGTTTCCGAGGTTTCCCTGGCCATGGTCGCCGAGGAACATAGCGCCGCTGGTCAGAATGGGGCGCCAGATTCCGAGCTCGAGACGGGCGTTGTCGCCGTGATCGAGCCAAACCAGCCTGAAGGAGCTGACAGTCGTGAACTGGATGACGGGTGGGAGCCCCGTGTTTGAGGCCTTTCTGGTTGATCGTTGATCGTCGAATTGGCCGCTCCTCATTGTGGTCATGACGTTCTCTCTCTTTCTTCGTGCTCTTGGACGCGATCGAATGGAGAGTGCGACGCGCAGGAGCGGTTTTCCGGACGGCCCCGAAAGTTTCTTTGGGCGCTGGCCGCGTCGCCGTCTTGGAAACTGGCGGTGATTACCGCCTGATTCGAGATCGTGTCGTGCGCTGCGCCGCAGCCCCCGCGCCCGCCGCCCGGGCCGCATCACGGGGCGAGCCGCCCCACTGGCGGCTCCAGGCACGGCGCAGTTGCACGTCGGAGCCGAAGCCGGCTACCGCGGCGGCGCGCGTGACGGTCGCGCCGTATTCCAGCGACTGCCGGGCGCGCTCCAGCCGGATCAACCGCAGGTAGTGCAACGGCGAGATGCCGGCGTTGTCGATGAACAGCCGCAACAGGTGACGCTCCGCCGCGTGGCCAACGTGGGCCAGCGAGGCCATGTCCCAGTCGCGCTGCGGCTCGGACACGATCGCGTCCTGTACCCGGTGCACGGTCGGGTGGAGGTGGCGGCGGTGCATATGGAATGGCGACAGCTCGGTGTCGCGCGGAGAGCGCCGCAAGTACACCACCATGTCCTCGGCGACACTGGCCGCCAACGCCTCACCACATTCCTCGGCGATGAGGTGTAGCGCGACGTCGATCCCCGCCGTGATGCCCGCGCTGGACGCCAGTGGACCGTCCACCACGAAGACGCGATTGTCGATGACCTGCGCCCTCGGCGCCAAGACCCGAAGCATGGACAAAAGCTCGTGGTGCGTGGTGCATTGGCGCGTGCCGAGCAGCCCCGCCCGCGCCGCGAGCAGAGTGCCCGAGCAGATCGTCACCAGACGATGCGGCGACTCCGCGTCAAGCAGCGCATCATGCAGCCGGTCGCGCAACCATTGCGCGGTGAGCGTGATCTCCGGTGTGACTTGTTTCACGTGAGCCGTCGGTTGACCGACCACTACCACCCATGTCGGCGTCGTGAGCTGCTCCGGCAATGGAACAAGATCACCCAGCGTCAGCCCGACCGACGTCGGCAGGGTTGCCACCGGCCCAGCGAAGCCAAGACGAAAGCGCGGTGGCAGTCCGCGAGCTTCGCGGTGCTGGTTAGCGAGACGAAAGGCTTCCGCGGGTCCGGCGATGTCGAGCAGCAGCGAATGCGGCACGATGACGAAGAGGACGTCGATGAGCTGGGCGCGCGTGTTCATGGGCAGAGGGCCAGCGAATATATCGGATTGCAGGACCACAACATCCAAAGGCGAGCGCGTCTTCAACTCAGTTTCTGGATGCGGATCAGGTTGCCCGCGGGATCGCGTATGGCGCAGTCGCGAACGCCGTACGGCTGATCGGTCGGCTCCTGGACGATCTCGGCGTTGCTGGCTTGCAGCCGCTCGAATGTGCCCTCGAGGTCCTTGGTCGCCAGGAGGATGACGGCAAAGGTCCCTTTGGCCATCATCTCGGCGATGACACGGCGCTCGTTGTCTGTGATGCCGGGGGTGGCGAACGGCGGATACAGGACTATGGATGTGCCGGGCTGGCCGGTGGGGCCGACCGTGATCCAGCGCATCCCGCCGTGTCCGACATCGGCGCGGATCTCGAAGTCGAGGGTGTCGCGGTAGAAGGCGAGGGAGACGTCGGGGTCGTTGTGTGGGAGGAAGCTTGCGTGAATGTTGATGTTCATGCCGATCAATATAGGTGCGGCTCGGGAGCCTGCGCTTCTCGATTCCTGATCGGTCTGGTCACCTGTTTCGCAACGCAGGAGGGTATCCCGGCCGTCGCCTGTGCCGCCTCACGCCGATAGACGCTGGGAGGTACGCCGACCAGCTCGGTGAAGCGGGTGCTGAAGGTGCCCAGCGACGAGCAGCCGACCTCGAAGCACACCTCGGTTATGCTGAGGTCGCCACGACGCAGCAGCGCCATCGCGCGCTCGATGCGCCGCGTCATCAGATAGGCGTACGGTGACTCGCCGTAGGCCAGCCGGAATTGACGGCTGAGGTGCCCGGCTGACATGTTCACGCCGCGGGCGAGCGCCTCGACGTCCAGCGGCTGCGCGTACTCCCGGTCGATCCGGTCGCGGACGCGTCGCAGCCGCGCGAGATCCCGCAGGTGCTGCTCTGGGGCGTGTCTGGTGGTCACCAGCGCGATCGTCCCACTTCGCACAAGAGTTGTCTAGCTCCAGGAGTGGATCAGTAGATTAGTGATTCGTAGATTAGTGGCCCTGATCTACGAATCACGAATCACTAATCCACTGGTTGTCCGAAAGTGATTGAAAGATGTCGCCCTGTGCCGCGACACGACATCCGGCCGCCGGTACCTTTGCCCCATGGACTTTGACGCATTCCAAAACGATCTTCCCCGTAGCCGGCCCGATGGCCACCTTCTCGCCCTGGCGTTGCCGGTCCTCATGGCGGCCGCACTCTCGTGGTGGCTCGTCTCCTCATCCGCTGTACGAGCGGCGGACGGCCAGAAACCGTCGCCGCTCGAGAGCACGGTGGACGCGAAGGTCACCCCCGGCGACGATTTCTTCGCCTACGCCAACGGCGCCTGGCTCAAGGCCACCACGATCCCGGCGGGGAGCCCGCGATGGGGAGCCCGCGACGAGCTGGAGGAACTGACCCGGCGCCGCATCGCCACGCTGCTCGATACCGCCGGCGCGGTGCGAGCCTCCTCGGCGGCGCGCAAGGTCGCGGACTACCGCGCAGCCTACGTGAATGAAGCCGCCATCGAGGCCAGGGGTCTCACGTCGTTCAAGCCGCTGGTCAATCAAATAGCAAAACTTTCGGACAAAGCGGAGCTCACACGCCTCCTGGGCCGCGGCATGCGCGCCGACGTCGACCTGATGGGATTCGGCATCTACAAGTCCGCCAACGTGCTGGGCCTCTCCGTCGAGCAGAGCATCCACGGAGAGAAGACCTACACCTCTTTCCTGGTGCAGGGAGGGGTGGGACTGCCGGACCGCGACGACTATCTCAGCGCCGGCCCGGAGAAGGAGGCGATCCGCGTACGCTATCGCGCGTACATCGCGAAGATGCTCACGCTCGCCGGCTTCGACCGTGCAGACGAACGCGCGACCTCCGTGCTGGCGCTGGAAACGGCGATCGCGCAAACCCACGCCACGCGCGAGGCCTCGGGAGCCGACCATAACGCCGATAACGTCTGGACGCGTTCCGACTTCATCCAGCGCGCCCCCGGGATGGACTGGAACATCTTCTTCGACGCGGCCGGGCTGACCAAACAGGGAGAGCTCGTGGCCTGGCAGCCGGCCGCCGCGACCGGCGTGGCGGCGCTGGTCGCGTCCCAGCCGCTGGATGCCTGGAAGGACTACCTGCGCTTCCACGCCATCCACGATTACGCCGACGTGCTGCCGCGCGCCTTCGCTGCCGAGGCGCTGGCGATGCGCGCCGCCACAGGGGCGGTTTCACAGCCCTCCCGTGACGAGCGCGCGCGCGCAGCCACGCAATCGGCCATGGGCGACGCGCTCGGGAGGATGTACGCCGAGCGCTATTTCCCCGCCGCGCAGAAGGCGCGCCTGGAACGAATTTCCGACAACGTCCGCGCGGCGCTCATCGAGCGTGTCAAAGCCGCGACGTGGATGTCGCCGGCTACCAAAGCCAGTGCGTTGACGAAGCTGCAGACCCTGTACGTGGGGCTCGGGTACCCCGATCAATGGCAGGATGATTCTTCGCTGACGGTTGACCCTGCAGACCCGCTGGGCAACCTCCAGCGCGTCTCGGAACGCAACTACCGCAATGCCATCGCCCGCCTCGGCCAGCCGGTGAACCTGAAGTACTGGTACATCGCGCCGCAGAAAGTCGGTGCGGTGCTCGTGTTCCAGCAGAACGCCTACGTCATGGCGGCTGCGCTGCTGGAGCCTCCCAAGTACGATCACACCTCATCCGACGCCGCGGCCTACGGTTCCGTCGGCGCGCTCATCGGACACGATCTCACGCACTACATCGACACGCTCGGCGCCGACTACGATACGGAGCACCGGCTGCGCCACTGGTGGACCGCCGAGGATGCGCAGCGGTTCCAGGCGCTGACCCAGCCTCTAGTGAATCAGTTCTCGGCCTACCAGCCGCTCCCCGGCCTCTCGATCAACGGCAAGCTGACGCTCACCGAGAACATCGCCGACCTCGGCGGGCTCGCCGCCGCCTTCGACGCCTACCGCAAGGCGCTCGGCAGCCGGGAGACGGACAGGAACTACGTGCGCGCGCAGGACCGGGAGTTCTTCATCGCCTACGCGCAGACCCAGCGGCGGAAGATCAGCGAGAGCGCAAACCGAAAGCAGATAGCCACCAGCGACCACGCGCCGGAAGACTACCGCGCCGACACGGTTCGCAATCTCGATGCATGGTACGACGCCTTCGACGTCCGCCCCGGCCAGCGGCTCTACCTCGAGCCCGCGGCGCGCGTGCGGGTCTGGTAGCGGTGACGCTTGGAGCGATTATGCGCGTAACTGTCTGTGAGCTCCCGCATGAGCCCGAATCGCTGGCCGCCGCCTGGACCGCGCTGTGCGAGGCGGCGGCGCAGGCACTCAGCGAGGTCTGGCGCCATCGCCTCCCCGAGTTGCGCGTCGCCCATGTCGTGGGGACCCTTCCCGCCACTATCGACGGGCGCCCGTTCAACCAGGGGTTCCTCTGGTCAGCCTCCCGCGGCCCGGTGCCGTTGCGCAGCAAGTTCTACCTGCCGGATGAACCGGGCACCTGGGAAGCGCGCTGGTTCGATAGGGGTGATCCCGACTTCACCGAATACCACGCCGGCGCCTTGTCGTTCGGCCTCAACATCTGCACCGAGCTGTGGGCCGTGAAACCTACGCCTCCTATGCCGCGCGCGGCGTACAGGCCGTCCTCTCCCCGCGCGCGACGGCAGCCGCCACGACGGCCAAGTGGCTGTCGGCCGGCGTGGTGGCGGCGGTGCGCTCGGGTGCATTCAGTCTGTCCTCCAACCGCGTTGAACCGACAGGCGCCTGCGGTGGCGTCGGCTGGATCATCGACCCCTACGGCCACATCCTTGCCCTGACCACCCCCGACGCCCCCTTCGCGACCGTCAACATCGACCTCTCCGCCTCGGCGGCAGCACAGGAGGATTATCCGTGTTACGTGCTGAGCGGGAGACGGCAGTGATGGCGAGTTGAGACAGGATGGGGTCGTGGTAGCGACGCCCCGATCCGCTTTGTCAGACCTTCGTTTTTCTAGTAGCCCCGAAAGCCATTGAAACGGCAGAAGGCATTCTCAAGTGCCAACCGGCGTGCAACGACGGCCGAAGGGGCGACCCCGCTCTCGATGCCGGGATGTACGCCCGTGCGTTCGGCAGCATCGATTGTCTGCACCTCAACTAAGAGTTGGACCGGAGAGAGATTAGGGTAGGGGATGAGCCCCGTTCCGACACTCCTAGTTAGGTGATCAGGCATCGTCAAGAGATTCGTTCGCATCACCTCCTCTGGCCGACCGTAACCATTCTGCTGTCAGCTTTAGTTGTAGCCGCTCTGGCGTACTTTGGTCACGGACGGTTGTGGGGACAGGCTGGCGCAATGGAGGTCAGACTGGCGATCACGAACCGGCTCCGTTCAATTCCCGCGTTTCGCCACTACACGCAAGATCTTATTCGAGCCGACGGTGCTCGCCCCACGATTGAACTCATTCCACATGCATCGGGCGATGAAGACCTCAGGAACGGGGTGTACCGAGTCAACCGTGCCGATGGCACAGTTCCCGATGGGAGTTACCGCGCCCTGCTCGTGGCGCGCACCGCCTTTCACAATCAACTATTCAAGCAACCTCTATGGCTGACAGATTACCTTGGTAACGTGGAATTCCGAATTCATCACGGGCAGCTTGTCATGATGTCGCTCAGCGTTGGCGAAGTCGCGAAAGCCTCGCTTCTCCATGCACGCCTAGCTTCTACGTTGAACGCGGTGCCGCATGCTGCGCTTGAATCAAAATACCCGAACGCGAGACTAGCGTTACTTGACGGCCGTGCGTGTGACTTCCGGACCGCAAAACATATCGAGCGTTTGTTTGCGAACTTCGCAGGCTGGCCAGAATTCCCTGCGGAGCGTCTCGTTCACGCGATATTCGTCGCTCCTAACCGAGAACCGGGCAGCTACTACCGACGCGGTGACTTCGCGTTGACCGCAGGTTGGCGTTTTGGTTTTCCCCAAGCTCTGACGCTTGGTGACGATCGAAGCTGCAGAGTGTGCGTACTCGCAACCACCGTGAACGGATTCGGCGAGCCTGTCGACGGAACTCAGACAATTGTCGCATTGGAACAAGTTGGTGCGCAACCGACAGTAGTGCGTGAAGTCTTGCGTGTGGACGCCGGCGAGTTTAACGCAGACGTCGTTAATGGTTTACTGGCTGGCGGTCCTGCCTATTCTTTGATCGGCGGAATCGTATTCGCGGTGGTCGCCGTGTCGTTTTCCTGATCGCGCTGCGGTTCCTACTCGGAATTTTGGTGCAGATAAAATTCCTGTTTACCGGCGCGCCGCGCAGTGCGGCAATAGACATCGCAAGAGGCAGGGACGCCAGCGCTGGAGCGACGACGGGTTCAGGGTCGGTCAGGGTCTGAGTCGAAAGTGCCGATTCAAGCTGGTCGACTCGGCACCAACCTCCGTTGCCCTGGCTCGGCGAGCGAGCGTGCCGCCTGATCTGCATGTCGCGTGACCTCACCCAGGACGGACGATGGAACAACGAATCGCGTGGCATCACCAGCCCGGAGGAGATCGAGTTGCCCGGCGACGATTGATCACCAGAGTTTCAGGCATCGCGCAATTCCCGGGCTATGTCTTCCTTATCCGACCACGAAGACGTCCACAGGACGGCGGGCAAGCTCCGCCAGGAACTCACGGCGGCTCAATCCCCAGAATTCGGCAGCCCGTTCCATCGAGATAGCTCCCTGCTGATACCAGTGGATCGACGCTGCGACACGGACCTCGCGCCCGACCTAATGAGGAGCTTTCCGGAGCGCAGCGAACAAACTATCGGGAAACGTGACTTCAACGTTGGTCATCCGCACCTCCTACATCATCGACGTTAGAGTTTACGCATCGACATCGACCTCTCCGCCTCGGCGGCTGCGCAGGAGGATTATCCCTGCTGCGTGTTGAGAGGGAGACGGCATTGATGGCGGGCTCTGTCAGGGAGCGTGACGTCAGGTCATCACTGTTTCGTGTTGTCGGCCGAGGCCTGCGAGGCGGCCGCTGCGCCGGACGGCGGGTTGGTGTGCGGATCGGCGAGGTATTTCTCGATGATCGGGGCCAGCTCAATCGATGTGATGAAGTTGTAGTGGCTGTAGCCGGGGATGACAGCGAGGCGCGCTCTCGAGAGCTGGGTGTTCTGCCAGCCGGGCTCTTTCACACCACCGCCGAGCAGGGCAAAGAACTCCGCGATGTGCTTCTGCGAGACGGAGTCATTGTCGGCAAAGACGAGCAGGACCGGCATGGGCAGTTTTTTCACATCGGCGGACCAGTCGTAGGACGCGCCCAACATCCTGCCCATCTTGTCGAGGAACTGTGGGAAGCGCCGCGGCTCCGGCCAGGCTCGCGAAAATTTTCCGGTCGGCGTCCGCATCATGTTTTCGGCCATGGCGGCGCTGACCCGGCCCATGCCTTTCTGCGCTTCGGGGTACCAGCCGCTCTTTGCGTACGGGGTGGAGATGACGACCAGGCGGCGGACCTTTTCCGGATGCTGGATCGCCGTGCGCAGGCCGACCGCCGCGCCGAGCGATAAGCCGGCGATGTCGGCTTTCTGAATCGAGAGATGGTCAAGCAGCGCGGCGATGTCGTCGCCCATCGTCTCCATATCGAGCGGACGGTCGGTGTCGGCCGTGCGGCCGTGGCCCTGCAGCTCGACCGCGATCACCTTGTGGGTCTTCGCTAAGGGCTCGAGCAGTATGGACATTTCGCCGATGGTCATCAGGCCGCCGTGCAGCAGGACCAGCGGTTCGCCCTGTCCGTAGACCTCGTGATAGAGCTTGATGCCGTTCACATCGGCGTAGCCGGACGAGACGGGCGCCAGCGGCCCGGCGGATGTTTTGGTTGTCGCATGTGGCATTGCTGGTTCTTTCTTCGAAGCGGATGATGCGCACGAGACGAGAAACGATCCGGCATCACGATCGATGCCAAAGATGCACCGGTGTACGATACCGGAGAGCGGGCGTCCGCGCCTGCTCCCGACGGGCGTCTCGCCCGGCGGTGGGGACGAAGGCGAACGTAAATGTTTGGCGAAGACGACATCTGCTGTCGGCCGGACGCACCGCCGGGCGAGACGCCACGTCGGGAGCAGGGTGTGCCGAGCATGTTCGATAGCTGGGAGGTGAAAGTCCTTTGCCCAGGTTGATGGAACCGAAGGGCTAGCAAAGCGCAAGGGCGGCTGCCGCGAGGACCCGTCTGAAAGAAGCGTGGAGCAAAGGCATGAGCCGATGAACAAGAACCGGGTATGAGGCGTGAGCGCTGGACGAGCAGGCCCTGCACTGCGAAGTCCGTATCCATCAAGAGCGCAAAGCGTAGACCCGGCGGTTGTGTGCTGAAGGCGATCGAACTTACCTCGGGAGATCTGCGTGGTGTCTCGGAAACGGGACTGAGGGGACTGAGAGGAACCCTGACCGCCACGCAGAAGTCAGCATAGGGCGTAGTAGGTGGCGGAGCCAAGGCCACCGAAGGCCCGAACGGTCCCCTCGCAAGAGGGTAAATGGAGAGGTTAGTAGGACCAACGATTCATGAGCGAGAAGCGGCAGAAAAACCAGATAGAACTGGCCTTCACGTACGCACCAAAGGGTGAAGCCCTAAGGGTGTACGGAAGGGACCGAAGCGCTTGTGGCGCAGGGGGCAACCGAAAACCCGACCGGCAGCTCAGAGCAGTCAAAAGCTCAATAGCTGACGGTTCAACCAGCCGAACCGCCGTGTGCGGATCCGCATGCACGGTGGTGTGGGAGGGGCGGAGCCGCGAGGCTCCCCCCTATCCCGATCGAGACGCCCGCTCTCCGTTTCAGCCTGGGAGGGCGCCGGCTCGGGAGGCGCATCCGAAGGGCGATGATCACCGATTCGCACGAGGGACATCGACCGCGTCATGTCTCTCTATGCACCCACCATCGTTTCCTTCGATCTCAATCCGCCCCTGCATACACCGGGACTGACAGTAAGCGCCGAGCCTGGCAGGAGTTCTTCGCCACTTACTCAACGAGGACCTTCGTGAAACGCGGCGACGGCGATGCGCCACGCATCGTTCGTCTTGCGAAGGATGTAAACGGCCCCGAAACGGCGCAGTTCTGCGCCATCCGCCTTCCGCCAGATGCCTCGGCCCGTGACCATCGCCAGCGTGTCACTCAAGCGCGTTTCCTCGAGCTGCGGAAGCTCCGATGCCGCGTAGCCTTGATTCCGGAGATCTCCCATCAAAGGCTCGAAGAACCGCTCGACATCGGCATGCGTTGGCAAGGCGACGGACCCATGAGGTGAGGTGACGAGACACGGCTCGTCGTAGTACGGTACAACCGTCTGCGGCTCGAGCGTTTCAAAGGCGTGAGC